>ERZ773014.152-NODE-152-length-46271-cov-12.657110_pt1 | contig 46271 bp, 42 predicted proteins | sample MGYA00580841_ERZ773014 | MGnify/ENA primary metagenome ERZ773014 (study PRJEB29015, sample SAMEA2737989) | human oral metagenome | biome: human oral; feature: human-associated habitat; material: dental | place: China | collected 2067 ... | reverse complement strand
CTTGGTAATTTGTGAATTAAATCCTCATGCCATAATCTCATTAATTTTCTCCTATGATAAACATTATTTTTCTATAATTGTAGCTAAATTGCTCATTGTTATTTAATTAATTATGCAAAGATAACCTTTACTTAACTAATCTTGAACCAAAATAATTATATAATTGTCTCGCATGCAGATAATTATAAGACACAATAGCACTTATTATCTGTTTGACATATAAAAAAGAAGAGCAAACACAATTACACTTCTAAAAAAAATGTATAACAAATAGTTAGTGCTATCAATAAGATATCAAACAAAAGACACATCCGGTATCATACAGTACCACAATACATTGCCTGCAGCTACTCGAATAAATTGCCCTGCGTCGGGTCGTCTTTGTCATAAATAAGTCTGGGTGTCGATATACGGTCGTAGTTTTGCTCTTCGCCCTCGTCGTTATCAGCGGTGTCGGGTAGATCTTCGGGCGGTGGTAGCCGTAGAGGTTCGAGGCGTTCGACACGGGCAACCTCGTAGTTGGATATTCGTTTTCCCCGTGCCTTGTACGACTTGTCGCCCACGAACTGTTCGACGTCTATATCGATAGGTTCACGTTTTTTGTCTTTGCCTCCGAATATTATTCGGAACAACGGATAGGCGTCGTCGGCAATGAGCTTCAACTCGGAGGCGGTGTTGTCTCCGATGAACGAGACAGGCTTTGCCGTAGGCTCGAACCTGAATCTCTTGATATAATCGAAACCTTGGTCGGCATCGAACAGAGCGGCACTCCATATCTTGTGTGCATCGAATTTCTCTATTATCATAATATCGTGGCGATAATGATTTGTGAGGTCGAAATTGGTTGTACAATATTCGCCGTTGCGGTATACAGCCAGTATCAGGTCGTCGTTGAAGAACTCACCCAGATATTCGCCCCTGCGGTCGTAGTTGAGCTTGAGTATATCGCGGTCGAACCATATATGTGTACCTCCGAGCGTAGAGCCTCCGCCTTGCTTGAAGGTGATTTTTGCCACAGGGAATTTTGTAAGCAGGTTGCCCCTCGAGGCACGTCCCTTTATGGCAATAGTACTGAAATCGACATCCCATTGTGTCTTTTTTATCTTCCTTGCCGTCTGTCTGAGCGTAACCCGCACCACTTCCGCCTCTCCGTTGGGATTGGCCGAAAAGTACATCAGACGCGAATCGTTTTGTCCGTTGGTAAGGTCGTACTCTTTGTCGCGAGTAACCCCACTCACATAGAAACGCTTCATATAGTAAGCTCCGTTTTTGCCATCGCGGTAGACGGCATTGAATATCGTACGTTGGTCGTTGCGTTTGTAGACAGCCACATACTCTATGTCTTTGCCTACAAACTGTTTCTCGGAGACCTTCACAACCTTATATTTTCCGTTCTTAAAAAATATTATTATGTCGTCGATATCCGAACAGTTTTGTACGAACTCTACGTCGTCCTCTTTCTTGAGGTTCGTACCGACGAATCCTTCGGTACGACTAACATAGAGTTTTTCGTTGGCTTCCACTACTTTAGTAGCTTCGATATTTTCGAAATTGCGTATTTCGGTACGTCGGAAAATGTTTTTACCATACGTATCTTTAATGTGTTCGAACCACTCTATAGCGTAGTCGACCAGATGATTCAATTTGTATTCTATTTCCTTGATTTTACCCTTGAGAGCGGCTATGTTTTCCTTTGCCTTGTCGGTATTGTACTTCAATATACGCGCCATACGTATATCGAGCAGACGCTTGAGGTCGTCGTTGGTTATAGCGCGGATGAAGGTCTCTTTGTAAGGTTCTATACGTTTATCGATATGTTTGAGGGCTATCGCTTCCGACTTGGCATTCTCGAATTCGGGGTCTTTGTATATCCGCTCTTCGATAAATATTTTTTCCAACGAAGCAAACAGAAGCTGCTCTTGCAGTTCGGAACGCTCTATTTCGAGCTCGGCTTTGAGCAGATTTACCGTATTGTCGGTACTGCGACGCAATACGTCGGATACAGTCGTAAATATTGGCTTGTTGTTGTCGATGACGCAACAGTTGGGCGAGTACGATATTTCGCACTGCGTGAAGGCATACAGTGCATCTATCGACTTATCCGACGATGCTTTGGCATCGAGGTGTACGATTATTTCGACGTTCTCGGCAGTGTTGTCGTCTATCTTCTTTATGTTGATTTTACCTTTTTCGTTTGCCTTTATTATACTGTCTATCAGTTGCGATGTAGTGATACCGTATGGTATATCGTTTATTACGAGGGCTTTGTTGTTTTGAGCCTTCGATATTTTGGCTCTGATACGTACCTTACCACCCTTCTGCCCGTCGTTGTATCTGCCTACGTCTATCATGCCGCCTGTGGGAAAGTCGGGAAAGAGCTCGAAGGCTTCACCTCTCAGGTATTGTATCGAGGCATCGATAAGCTCATTGAAGTTGTTAGGTAAAATTTTCGAGTTGAGCCCCAGTCCTATGCCTTCGCTGCCTTGTGCCAGCAGTAAAGGAAATTTTACCGGTAGCGATATGGGTTCGTTGTTTCTACCGTCGTACGACGGTTTCCATTCGGTAACCTTGGGATTGAAGACCGCATCTATGGCAAACTTCGAGAGACGTGCCTCGATATAACGGGCGGCAGCGGCTCCGTCGCCTGTGAGGATATTGCCCCAATTGCCTTGCGTATCGATAAGGATATTTTTCTGTCCCAGCCCCACGAGTGCTTCGTATATCGAGCTATCGCCGTGAGGATGAAACTGCATTGTGTGTCCTACTATATTGGCGACCTTGTTGTACCGCCCGTCTTCCATACGTCGCATCGAGTACAATACACGGCGCTGTACTGGTTTAAGCCCATCGGTAATATGCGGTATGGCTCTACTCAGATTTACATAAGAAGCATAGTCTAAATACCACGTATAAAACATTCCCGGGAGGTGATGCAGGCTCTTTTCGTCCAATACGGTAGGTAGATTATATTGAGAGTGGAGTCTATCGCCAGTATCGTTGTCGTCTTCAACAGCCGAAGATATCTCATCGTTATTCTTTTCTTCGTCTTGCAAGTCGTCGTTTTCAGTATATTCAGACATCTAATAAATGAGATTTGATTCAAATAAAATAGAGGCAGCAAAGTTACAAAAAAAGATGATTTGCAAAGCCGAGAGTAAGATATGATAATATAAAAAAGGCTGTATCATTATTTTTCTAGATACAGCCCGTCATCAACAAGTTAATATAAAAAATTAGTTGCTAAAATAACAGACCAACTCACCATTGTCCATACGCTCTACGTTATAAGTAGAGGCAAAAGCCATTATTGTTTGTAACGTATTGCTACTCGGCTCCGAATTTCGATACTCTTGGTCTAAAAAATTGAATAGTGTAGAGAATTTTTGCATAGGCATAATACTTTTGTGTGACGATTTTGATTTTTATACTTGAAATAACGCAAAATCATCGCCATTATTGTATCCCTACCCTTTTCTGTAATATTCTTTATTTAGAATAGCATAGACTTCTGCTTAGCCCACTTACGTATATTCATAATGGCGTATCTCGCTCTTCCCAATGCCGTATTGATACTGATACCTAAGGTATCGGCTATATCTTTGAACGACATATCGTAATAGAATCGCAAGACAAGTATCTGACGCTGCTCCTTGGGCAAAAGCGACAATAGATATTTCAACTCTTCACGAATATCGGTATCGACCATAATATCTTGTATCGAAAGAGCCTCCATAGCCTTACCTGCAGTGATATCCACTTCTGTTTGGTCGTTTGAGATATTGATTATGTTTTTGTTGCGTCTGAAGTAGTCGATAATCATATTTCGAGCCAATCGACAGAGCCAGCTAAAGAAATAACCTTGCTCCACATAAGAGCCGCTTTTGATATGCGTAACGGCTTTGATGAAGGTATCTTGAAAAAAATCTTCGGCTAAATCTTTGTCTTTCACTAAAGAATATATATAACCGAACAGAGGACTTTTGTGCCTATACAAAAGTATCTCAAACGAGCGGTTGTCGCCAGACAAGTATTGAGCTATCAATTCACTGTCTGTAACATTCGATTTCTTATTCATCTCTTTGAAGTTTTTTAATTTATTTCAAAGTAGATTTTTATCAATAGGCAAAGAAATTTGTTTATTAATATGGATTTGACTGATAATAATTACAAAACTATACTTTACTTCGAGGTAGTCTGAGGTGTTGTCGGTCGCTGTGTTGGTCTCTGTATCTGTCGTGAAGACGGAGTGTTTCTACCCGACATACTTTTAGCCACTATCCTGAAATTCATTACCTTAGTATCTTTATAATTACCTTTTCCCGTAATGGTAACACTTGCCGTACCTACATTAAAATTGTTAGCGAATGTAAGTGTATAATCGGTATCTCTTACCAAGACCTTTGCACCATCTTTTATAAGAATATCGGGCGATATCAGAGCGTTTCTGAATGTTTGATCGTTGATAGGATTTATCATCAGGCTACCGATGGGTTTAGCTAAGATATTGAATTTTATTTCTTTAATATCTCGGTAATTACCTTTACCGATGATAGTTATAGTAGCCGTACCTACATTGACATTATTTATATAGTTTATCGTATAATCTCTATCTTTTACAAGCGTCGTATTGCCGTCTCTAATAGTCAATTCGGGAGTACAAGCTACTCCGGTATAGACTTGGTCTACCACAGGACTTACCACTATCGACGACTCTTGAGGTGAACTCTCGGTGACAGTAGTAGGAGCAGGAGTTGTAGAAACAACGGTAGACGTGCGTCTTGTTACATTTTGCGATACTGCATATATAGCTAATAAACTAAAACAGAATAAAAACAAACTTCTTTTCATAACTTACTATTTATCATTACGGTTACAACAATATTTTCTGCGAAGATAATAAAAATAATACAAACACAAACTTTTTTTACAATAATCGACCTGTTTTTTTTTCGGGAATCACTTTACGAGTTTTGCTATGTCTCTGAATTTGAGGTGATCGGCACCTTTCATCAGAGCAAATAATATCGCTTCGGTACTTAATATTTTTACACCCTCCTGCCTCATCGCTTCTATACCGATATGTCTATTCTCTTCGGAACGAGACGATACGGTATCGGCAGCAACAAACACTTCGTATCCTTTAGCAATGAAGTCGACAGCTGTCTGATATACACAAATATGAGTCTCTATACCCGACAAAATTATTTGTTTGCGACTGTTTCGTTCAATTTGCTCCACAAACTTGTCGTTGCCTAAAGCCGAGAAACTACTCTTCGCTATTGGCGATAATCCATTGAGTGCCTCGGCTATAAGCGGATGCGTATCTCCAAGTTTATCGGGCAGTTGTTCGAGCCACACGATAGGTATATCCAATATTCTACAACCTTCTATAAGTATCCTGCTATGGCGCAGCATATTGTCGGAGTCGTAGACTATCTGCGACAATTTACCCTGTATATCAACTACTACCAATTGTGTGTTTTGTATCGAAATCATAAGTCTGTACTTTTATCGAATGCAAATGTAGTAAAAAAACGACAAATATCGTTTATTAAATATCTAAATCGATAAAAAAGCCATTCCGACAGACTATTCGTTTTTTTTGTAAATTTGCACGTTTTCAGAAAGACACAACCTATCGGCACTAAATGGAAGATTTTTATCAATATATATATAGCGGTTCGTTCGGCGGATACGATCCCGAAAAGTTGGAGTTGATAAACGATTATTTTTTGAATGCAGGTAAAAAAAATCGTTTTTTCGACTCGGATACCTACGAGTATGTCGTCGCTTTTCTCATCGAACAAGGGAATTTCGGGCAAGCAAGAGAGGTGCTTTCGGTTGCCGAAAATCTCTTTCCCGACAAAGAGGTTCTATCGATATTAGAAATTATCATCGATAAATACTACAATCTGGAAAACGCTATAAACAAAAGCAATATATATTTCAAGAAATACAAAAATCCAATTTTTCTACTTATAAAAGCGGTATCTCTATTCGAATCCAAAAGATATGAAGAGGGTGAAGTTGTTCACGAAAAATTCATAAACGATTTCTATACCGAAGAGTTGAGGGCAGAGGCATATTTTCAGATAGCTTTGTTGCTCGACGACAATAAGTTCGACAACATAGAAGACAACGACAATGAGTTTTTGACACGCTCCATGCTCACAAAACGTTTTATCGACAAAGCTTTGAGCTATCCTTTGGATATCAGAGGACTGATATTCTATGCCATACAATTTCGCAACATAGGTAACCTGCGAGATGCACAAAACATACTAAACCGTGTAATCGATAAAGATTCGTACAACAAAGAGGCTTGGCGGTTGCTGTCGGAAATTTTGTTCGATGCAGAGCAATACAAAGAGGCAGCCGAAGCCTATAAGTATCGGATAGCCATAAACGATGGCGATAGTATGAATCACTTTCAGTGTGGGCTATGCTATAGTCGTATAGGGCAATGGGAAGATGCACTACATTATTACGAGTTGCAGGAGAAAAATTTTCCACTTATCCTTATGGATAATAAGGAGTTTTATCTGAAACTCAAAAATAAACAGGCAGAGTGTCTTATGAAAATGGGTAAATTTGAAGATGCTCTTCGTATCTGTACCAAAGCACTCAAAATAGACCCAAACAACTTCCAGATAACGGTAAGGACTGCACAGTGTTACAACTTCCTGAACGACAACGAAAATGCGATAGTATATCTACTGAAAGCATTGGAGATGAACAACAATCACCGATACAACGAATACGAGAATCTGTTCGGTACGATAGGAGATATTTTTTCGGAAATATCACAAGACCAGAATCCTAAAGAAAAAGAAGAGAGTATATCGAACGCTATTTTAGCATACAAAAAATCCATAATATTTCTTAATCTGTCGGACAATGCCGATAACAAAGATTTTGAGGACTTGCAGTACACTAATGCTATGAATTTGCTGAAAATAGGGCGTTCGTATATGCTGATTGGCAAATATATCGATGCTCTCATCAATCTGCAGATAGCCAACTATATAAATACCGATATGCCTACTCTACAGCTTACTCTTTCGATATGCTACTACTATCTGGATTTCGTCAAAGAATCGCTTATGCATTTCGAACTCATTCCTGCTGACGAACTCAAAGAGTTTAAGACTCTTATACCCGATCTCGTAGAGATAGAAAAACTATATAAAGAGCGCAATAAATAATTATAACACAACACGATAACAATGAATTCTCAAGCGATATATCGACTACGAAAGGTTATGTTAATAGGATTTTTGCTGTTTTTATCAATACAGTTGAGTGCTAATGAAACAGATAGTACGAGTCTTCTGTCGTGGTTCGATAGAGTCGATGAGTGGTATACTGCCAATATGAACTACGGTACTATCACGGCACTGATGGCTGCCGAGAGTTCGATATTCCCCGTACCGTCGGAACTTGTAGTACCGCCTGCGGCTTTTATCGCCTCACGAGGCGACGGAGGTATGAAGATGATCTGGGTGATAGTTTTCGCTACGATAGGAGCATGGATAGGAGCAACGGTAAACTACTTCGTACTAGGTATGTGGCTCGGTAGGAATATCATATATAAATTTGCCGATAGCCGTTTGGGACGTATGTTGCTGCTAAGCAGCGAAAAGCTGAAACGAAGCGAAAATTTCTTCAATAAATACGGTATCGTTTCTACATTTATAGGTAGATTCATCCCTGTAATCAGGCACTTTATATCTATTCCGGCAGGTTTCTCTAAGATGAATTATTTTGTTTTCTCCGTATTTACACTGCTGGGAGCAGGTCTTTGGAATTGCATTTTGGCTTTTCTAGGACGTCTCGCAAACGGACAACAAGAGGTCATATATCGTTACTCACACGAAATAGGCTACGGACTTTTAGCGATAGTATGCCTCGTAATAGCTTTTCTCATAGTGAAATATTTCGTCGGAAAAAGTAAGAAAACAAATATATAACTCGCCTTTATGCCGCCGAAGGAACGTATTATATTAGGTATCGACCCCGGTACTACGGTCATGGGGTACGGTGTAATCAGAATCATCGACCGCAAAGTGGAGTTCGTCGCTCTGGGAGCCATCAATCTAAAGGCTATAAAGAACCATTATCTTACATTACGGAAAATATTTGAAGAGGTCAATCGCCTTATAGAGACTCACCTACCCGACGAACTGGCAATAGAGGCACCTTTTTTCGAAAAAAACGTACAATCGATGCTAAAGCTCGGCAGAGCGCAAGGAGTGGCAATAACCGCCGCTATCGTCAGAGAGATACCCGTAGCCGAATATGCTCCGCTCAAAATTAAGATGGCTATAACCGGCCAAGGTAGAGCCTCGAAAGAACAAGTAGCCGATATGCTATGCCGAATACTGAAAATACCTCACGATATCCTCCCAAAAGAACTCGACGCTACCGACGGGCTGGCAGCTGCATATTGCCACTATTTACAAACTCAATCGGTCGTAGGTAGCGAGAAAAAATATAGAAACTGGAAAGACTTTGCCGAAAAAAACAAGGGACGAATCAAAACATAGCTTCAAATATAAGTTAAAGCTACATATATGGTACGTATTCAATCATTTTTTTACTAAATTTGCAGAGTCGAAAAAAGAGAAACTTATATATCAATAACTAATAAAACTCATTATTAAAATTATGGACATTCATTCATTACAACCACAGGAAGTATGGCGCAATTTTGCAAAGGTATGCTCAGTACCCCACCCGTCGCACCATCTCGAACAGATTACAAAACTTGTAGTAGACTTCGGTAAATCTCTTGGTTTGGAGACTCTTACCGATAAGGCAGGCAATGTACTCATTCGTAAGCCTGCTACTCCGGGTATGGAAGACCGCAAAGTAATAGTACTTCAGGCTCATCTCGATATGGTACCTCAGAAAAACAATTCGGTAAAGCACGATTTCGAGAAAGATCCCATAAAAACTATCGTCGACGGCGAATGGCTCAGAGCCGACCAAACTACTTTGGGTGCCGACAACGGTATCGGAGTAGCTTCCATAATGGCTGTGCTCGAAAGCAAAAATCTCAAGCACGGACCTATAGTAGCACTCTTTACTACCGACGAAGAGACCGGTATGTATGGTGCTTTCGGCTTACAGCCCGACTGGATAAAAGGCGATATCTTGCTTAATCTCGACTCCGAAGACGAAGGCGAACTATTTATAGGATGTGCAGGAGGATTGGATGCAAGTATAAACTGGAAATTCAAACCGCTACCTACCGCCCCTGACGATATAGCTCTCAAAGTAACAGTATCGGGACTGAAAGGCGGACATTCGGGGCTCGATATAATATTGGGCAGAGCCAACGCCAATAAACTATTGTTCAGATTCTTAAAAGAAGCCATATCTTCCGACGAAGCTCGCTTGTCGGAGGTAGAAGGCGGTAATATGCGAAATGCTATTCCTCGAGAAGGCTGGGCGATAATCACTATCCCCGAAGAGAGCAAAAAAGATATAGTGAATTTGGCAAAAGAGTACGAAGCACTTTTCAACGAGGAGTACAAAGATATAGAAAACAAGATAACGATAAGCGTAGAGGAAGTAGATACACCCGACAACATCATTCCCGAACAGATACAAGACGACTTCATCAATGCCGTAACAGGCTGTCCAAATGGTGTTTTCAGAATGATACCGACTATTCCAAACATAGTAGAGACCTCTATGAATCTGTCTATAATAAAGGCAAATACCGAGAAAATCGAAGTTCACTGTCTGCTGCGTTCGTCGGTAGATAGTAAGAAAGAGGAGCTCGCCTCGATGGTAGAAAGTATCTTCACTTTGGCAGGAGCTAAGGTAGAGTTTTCGGGTGGATATTCGGGTTGGAATCCAAACACAAACTCGCCCATACTGCACGCTATGAAAGAGACATACCAAAAGGAGTTCAACAAAGAGCCTAAGGTACAGGTAGTTCACGCTGGTCTCGAATGTGGCATCATAGGAGCAACAGAGCCCAATCTCGATATGATTTCGTTCGGACCCACTATAAGACACCCACATTCGCCCGACGAAAAAGTAAACATCAAATCGGTAGGCGATTTCTGGCGTTTCCTTACCAAATCTCTCGAAAACGCACCTAAGAAGTAAAAACAAAATTATATATATGTGCGAAAAAAGACTGTCTATCAATCATATCTCTGATAGGTAGTCTTTTTTTCTTTATCAACGATACTCACAATAGCTAACCACAAAAAAGCGACTATCCATAGTTTCGTGACAGTCGCTTTTATTAGAAAACAAGTGTATTTTCTCTGTAGAATAGACTTGTATTTTTATTTGCTGTGCTGAGCCTGTTTTACGATAGCCGAGAAAGCCTCTTTATTGTTCATAGCCAAATCGGCGAGAACTTTGCGGTTGATAGTAATACCGGCTTTGTGGAGAGCTCCCATCAGTTGCGAATATGAGTATCCTTCCAAGCGGGCAGCGGCATTGATACGTTGTATCCACAATGCACGGAACGAACGTTTTTTGTTTTTTCTATCGCGATAGGCATAGGTCAATCCCTTTTCCCAAGTATTTTTGGCGATAGTCCATACGTTTTGTCTTGCGCCGAAATATCCTCTTGTAAGTTTTAAAATTCTTTTCCTTTTTGCTCTCGAAGCTACATGATTTACTGAACGTGGCATAATTTTTAAATGTTTTTTTGAAAGTCAGTGTCCGCTTAGTGGGGCGAACTTACATTTTTACTGAACATTCGATTAATACTTTTAATTAATTAACTCTCAACGGATACCAAGTAATGATTTTACACTCTTTTCGTTCGAAGTGTTTACCACTCCCGTGTGCGTAAGATTACGCTTTCTCTTGGTCGACTTCTTGGTCAAGATATGACTTTTGAAGGCATGTTTCCGTTTTACTTTACCTGTCCCGGTAAGGGCGAACCTTTTTTTGGCACCGGAATTAGTTTTGATTTTCGACATTTTCTATTGTATTTTATAGTTAAACTTATTAATATAAATTCTATTCGATATTTTTTATTTCTTGGGCTTCGGCGATAGATTTACTATCATCCTCTTGCCTTCGAGTTTCGGAGCACTATCTACTTTGGCTATATCTTCGAGGTCGTCAATGAACTTTTTCAGTAGGTCTTCGCCCTGCTCTTTGAACATAATGGAGCGTCCTCTGAAAAACACCGATGCTTTCACTTTATTGCCTTCCGTAAGGAAGTTTCGGGCGTGTTTGAGCTTGAAGTTATAGTCGTGCTCGTCGGTCTGCGGACCGAAACGAATCTCTTTGACAACAACCTTTACAGCATTTGCTTTTATCTCTTTTTCTTTCTTTCGAAGCTGATACAGAAACTTCTGAAAATCTACTATCTTACATACGGGAGGGTCTGCATTGGGCGATATTTCGACCAGATCCAATCCCAATTCGTCGGCTCTAAGCAATGCTCGTTCGATAGAGTAAACACCTTGCTCGATGTTGTCGCCTACCAATCGGACACGAGCTACTCCCTGTATATCGTCGTTTACACGGTATCTGTTTTCTTGCTCTTTGCGGTTGTTGATGTTTGTTGCTATTGTGAAATCCTCCTTTATATAATCTTAGGTTCGACAAAAAAATGATTTTTCTATTCCTATTTGCTTTCGATACGAAAACGGCGACAAAGGTAATACTTTTTCTTCAAACGAAGTACACAAGTATATAATTATTTTTTCGAGTCTCGATGAAGTTGGGCGAAAGTTCAAACAAAGTTCAAATACAGCTCAAGTAAGAAATCAAGTAAAATCAAGAAAAGTTGAGCAAAAGTTCAAGCAAAGTTCAAACCATATATAAAGCTTTTCTTACGTTTTTCATACATTACTCGTGGCATAAAGAAGGGAGGCTAAACACTACTCTACTCCATTGTTTAGTCTCCCACTCATCAGGATATTACCTTCGCCGGAAAAAAAGAGAACGAAAGCGATAAATTCATTATTACTACCTATTTCCCTCTTTTATTATCACAGGGGGGACGAATCCTTGTAATGTGGTTTTCTTCCAATCGGCAGCAATCACTTTGCGGTTATACCATATCGTATCCCATACGAAAAATTTACAATAGCCGCCATCTGTCGGATCTTTTGGATTACCTTCACGAACTATAAGTTTAGCTTTTATGGTATCTCTATCGTCATTGTTCCATTCGATATAGATTTTTGGTCGTTCATGATTGCTCTTTTTAGAGTGGAGTGTATACAATATAAAATTAAGTACATATCCATCCTTACTACGCATTAGTTGATAATCTCCGGGATTTTTAATATTATCAAAGATATGATAAGATGTCTGTCCTTTATATAAAGTACGGTCGGTAAGTACATAATATACCCTGATACTATCGATATTGTATCCGTTGGGATTCGATGGGTCGAGCAAATCATTTCCTTTACTATCTCTTACACATATTTTGAAAATTTCGTCCTTATATATACCAAAACAATCGGGTTCACCATGTCGGGAAGCAGTATGTTTACAAGAGAGTAATATAACGGATATCATACATAGAGCTATAAATGATATTTTGTTTTTCATAATACAACGATGTTTTTAAACTTTATATCAAAAGTATACTATTGCGATCAATTGGAACAACCATATCACCATCATTATTAGAATTATTAGTTGTATAAAAGCCAAGAGTTTCATAACGATATGTTTTATATCGAACAATAAAATTAAAGTTTTGTGCAAATATATAAAATATCATTTCGACACAATCAATATTTAACCTATCTTAACCCACAACACTTATAACTTGGATTTTTGCCTCATAGAAAGTCAAAAAATAGTACCTTTGTAATTCTAAAACCACATTTATATAGTAAATACTATGAATATCAACAGCGGAAAAAACTCTTTGGACGATAAGACCAAACAAAAATTCCTCAAATATTTCTGGGGAATAGTAGCTATCGGAGTGGGAGTGGTAGCTCTCACGTTCCTACTTATATCGGTCGGTATAGTAGGTTATGTACCACCTCTGGAAGAGCTCGAAAACCCTAAAAACAAGCTCGCAACCGAGATATACTCTGCCGACGGTAAGGTAATCGGTACTTTCTACTCGGGCAAAGACAACCGTATGAAAACCACATACGACGAACTTTCGCCGAACCTCATAAATGCCCTCTTGGCTACCGAAGACGTAAGGTTTTACAAACACTCGGGAGTCGACGGCAAAGCACTCCTAAGGGCTATACTCTCGTTTGGCGGCGGTGGTGGAGCATCTACCATCACTCAACAGACTGCTAAACTGCTATACACCAACCGTTCGGGAAACTTCTTCAAGCGTATACCTCAGAAACTCAACGAGTGGATTATCGCCGTCAGGCTCGAAAGGCTTTTCACCAAAGAGGAGATAATGTCGCTCTATTTCAATAAATTCGATTTTCTAAACAATGCCGTCGGTATCAAGACTGCCTCGCAGGTCTACTTCAACACCACCCCCGACAAACTCACCATACCGCAGGCAGCTACACTAGTGGGAATGTGCAAAAACCCATCGCTATACAACCCTGCAAGCCACCGCGAAGAGACCCGACAGCGTGCACTCAACAGACGCAACACCGTAATCGACCAGATGGCAAAATATAAGTTCATCACACGCCAAGAAGCCGAGGAGTATAAGCAGTCGCCAATGGGACTCGACTACCACTCAGCAGGCCACGACCAAGGGCTTGCCCCGTATATGCGCGAATATCTACGCACAAGGCTTAGTGCCAAGAAACCCAAACGCTCTTCATACGCCGACTGGCAACTCAAACCCTACGGACAGTACTACCTCGATTCGCTCGCTTGGGAGACCGACCCTCTGTATGGTTTCATCGAGAAGAATCCAAAATCGGACGGCACCAAATACAGCCTGTATCAAGACGGACTTAAGATATACACCACCATCGACAGCCGTATGCAATCGTATGCCGAGAGCGTAGTACGTCAATGGCTTACAGGGTTACAAAACGACTTTTTCAAAGAGAAGAAAAAACGCAAAAACGGTATCTTCCCATCGAATTTCACCAAAGACGATATCGATAAATTCATCGAAAGGTCTATATTACGCACCGAGCGTTACCGCGTCATGAAAGCGAGCGGTATGAGCAAGTCGCAGATATTTGCTGAGTTCGACAAACCTATCGATATGAAGGTGTTTTCGTGGCGAGGTGAGATAGACACCGTAATGTCGCCCCGCGACTCGATGCTGTGGGCTAAAAGTTTTGCTCGTGTGGGCTTTATGAGTATGGAGCCCTCCAACGGCTACGTCAAGGCTTACGTGGGTGGACCCGACTTCACCTACTTCCAATACGATATGGCTACTCAGGGACGCCGACAGGTAGGGTCTACCGTAAAACCATTCATCTATACTCTTGCTATGGAAGAGGGGATGTATCCTTGCGACAAGATAATAAACCAACCCGTAACACTCACCGATGCCAACGGCAAACCTTTCACACCTCGCAATGGCTCCAAGGCTCGGCTCAACGAGCAGGTTACTCTGCGGTGGATGCTTCAGAATTCGAACAACTGGGGCTCGGCAACTCTTATGGGAATGCTTGCTCCGGAGCAGTTGGTAAAGCTTATGCGGTCGTTCGGTATATCGGGCTATATACCGCCCGTGGTATCGCTCTGCTTGGGACCTAACGAAGTATCGGTAGCCGAGATGGTGGCAGCCTATACGACATTCCCAAATAAAGGTATCAGGACTACACCCATATTCGTAACCCATATCACCGACAACAAAGGTAACGTCATAGCTCAGTTTACTACCAACACCATAGAGGTGGTAAACGAGAAGACTGCCTACAAAATGATAAATATGATGCAGGCGGTACTCGACGGCGGCACAGGCTCGCGAGTACGCTACAAGTACGGTGTCAACGCTCCTGCAGGCGGCAAGACCGGTACCACAAACGACAACTCCGACGGATGGTTTATAGCCTACACTCCGCAGCTTGTGAGCGGCGTATGGGTCGGCTGGGAAGACCGCCAGATACACTTCGCAAGTATGGCCGAAGGGCAAGGTGCCAATATGGCTCTACCGATATGGGCTATGTATATGAAGCAGGTACTCGAAGATACATCTTTGGGCTATAGCCCGTCGGCTCGCTTCAATATACCGGAATGGTTCAATCCGAACGAAGGATGTGAATAAGATTTAAAAGCTATTGATGTAGGGGCTTGCACCGTGTGTTCGCCCCTTTTAATAATCGGGTTCGTCCTTTATCCATTTCAGCGATTAAACGATTAAATATATCAGGGCAACCACACGGGATTGCCCCTACATTTTTGTACTCCGCACACCCCCCAAAACCTCGCTTAAACAATTACACGCTTACACGCTTAAACGTCCCCCCGCGACCGGCCTACGCGCCGAGACGGGAACCCGCTTGTGCGAAAGTGAGCGAAGAAAAACGTCGAACTGTCTGAGCCGAAGGCGAGTTTTCGACGTTCAGCGAACGAGCACATTCAGCGGGTCGGCTTGGTGCGTCGAGCCTTGACCTTTTTTGCTTACTTTTTTGTGTCAAGACAAAAAAGTAAGTGGGTTTGGGCAACGCCCAAGACAAATATTCAATAACACGAACCGTAGGGGCTGCCCCGATACCTAATACCTAAAACATCAATTCAACGATTAAACGCTTCAACGATTAAACGGGTTTCGGTCAGCTACGGCTGCAATGTTGGCGCGGGCGAAGTGTCGGGCTCCTGCCGAGTCGATAAATTCACGTGAGAGGTCTACTATCATTTCGCCCTTGAACATCATCTTCAGGCGTGCCGTATCGGTAACGTCGGCAATGTGTGTTACCTCTATATTTTCCTCGCTGCAATACCGCATAAACTCCTCCATATCGTCTCTACCGACAACGACAGCCATACGCTCTTGGCTTTCGGATATGGCGAGCTCCGTTGCCGATAGTCCGGAATATTTCGTACGCACGCGGTCGAGGTATATGTCGAGTCCGTCGGCAAGTTCGCCGACAGCTACGCATACTCCGCCCGCCCCGAAGTCGTTTGCTTTCTTTACGAGGCGTGTGGCTTCGCTCCTGCGAAATAGTCGTTGCAGCTTACGCTCTTCGGGAGCGTTGCCCTTCTGTACTTCGCTGCTACACCGCTCGAGGCTCTCGGCAGTGTGTTCCTTCGACGAGCCTGTGGCTCCGCCAACGCCGTCGCGTCCGGTACGTCCGCCAAACATCAGTACCACATCGCCTGCTTTCGGCTTCAGCCGCCTAACGTCGTCGACTCTGACGGCTCCGACTACGGCACCGACTTCGAGACGTTTGGCTACATATTGGTCGTGATATATCTCGCGGACAAATGTAGTGGCAAGTCCTATCTGGTTGCCATACGACGAATAGCCCTGAGCCGCTTTGGTCGATATTGTCTTCTGCGGCAGCTTGCCTTTGAGAGTATCGCCTACGGGCATATATATATCGCCGGCACCCGTAACACGCATAGCCTGATAGACATAGCTTCGCCCCGACAGAGGGTCGCGTATGGCACCGCCGAGGCAGGTCGAAGCACCGCCGAAGGGTTCTATCTCGGTCGGGTGGTTGTGTGTTTCGTTTTTGAATTGAAGTAGCCAACGCTCCGACTTACCGTCGACGTCGACATCGACCGTTATCGAACAGGCGTTGTTTTCGTCGCTCTCCTCGAGGTCGTCGAGAAAGCCTTTTGCCCTCAGGTATCGCGCTCCGAGAGTCGCCATATCCATAAGGCATACGTTGCGGTCCGAACGGCGAAGCTCGCCACGCATGCTGTGATACAACTCGAGCGAAGCCTCTATGCTGTCCGATGCAAGTCCCTTTTCGATAGTTATCTCCTCGAGCGATGTGTTGAATGTCGTATGCCGACAGTGGTCGCTCCAGTAGGTATCGAGTATCTTGAGTTCGGTCTCGTATGGGTTGCGACGCTCAAGGCGGAAGTATAGTACTACTTCTCTAAGGTCGTCGGCATTCATAGCGAGGCTGTTTTCTTTGCAATAACGAGCTAAGTCGTCGTCTTGTAGGTCGACGAATCCCTCTATGATACGTGTCTCTTCGGCAGCCGGCTGAGCGAAGGTCTCCAGTATCGAGAGGTCTTTTTGACGACTCTCGATAGGATTGACGAAGTAACGCCTTACCTTATCCATAGTCTCGGTATCGATAGGCTCGTCGAATAGTATTATCTTGCCGCTTTTGATAGTAATGTCGGCATTGTAGTCTATAAGGCGTACACAGTCTTCTGCCGAGCTTGCCCGTTGGTCGAACTGTCCGGGCAGGTATTCGACGGCGAGGTACTGTCTACCCTCGAGGTCGAAGTCGGTCGTTACACGGTCGGTCGGTCGCTCACCGAAGACGGTGTATAGGCATTTGTCGAGCAGCTGTCGGTCGAAGCCAAACAGGTCGTAGACGTTCACAAGTCTCAGTTGGCTGAGCTTCAGACCAAGACTGGCATTTAGTTCCTTGCGAAGGCTCTGTGCTTCGACTTGGAAACCCTCTTTCTTCTCTACAAAAACACGGTAGTTCATCTTTTGCTTCTCTTTTGATATTAACGAACACAAAGGTAGTAATTAATTACGAATTAGAAATTATGAATCACGAATTATGAATTACCACCGACAGTGCGGAGCGAATTAATTTTGTGCTTCGTACAAAATGGGAATAAAAAAATGAAGATCGGTAAGTATCAAGCAAATTACGATGATAGATGTTTTGTACAGAAGATGGTATTCTTAGTTTTTATCATCTTTTTTATAATTGTTAAAAAAAGAGCCATCGCAGGCAGATAGAAATCATGATAATGATGTAGAGCCATTCAAAGTTTTACTTTATAAAGCATTTTTTTACTAACTTTGCTCCGAAAATATCGAAAAAATTATTTTAATCTAACCAAATAAATTATACCAAGAGTATGAGAAAAGTTTACAGTTTATTAGTGGTGTTTTTGCTTGCAATGTCGATACAGGCACAAAACGAACTTAGGCGAAAAGTAGTAGTCGTAAGACCCGTTTTATACGATAGCAGCGTCGATTTCCTGCTTGGATTTAGCGATTTGCTAATGAAAGAGGGTTATAAAGAAGCGGCACGCTTTCTGAAAGACTACGCAAAGGGCGGTTTCGGTACCGGTTTTGTCTATGCCGACAGCGTTACGGGGAAAAAATATGTAATCACCAATCGGCACGTTGTGGCACTGGCACAAAGCGTTACGATAGAGTTTCGAGACAACGAACGCAACGTCTCGTCGTACAAAGACTGCCCCGTGGCGATAGTGGACGAAGATATCGATTTGGCAGCAATAGCTCTTCCCGACAACATAACGGTAGGGTCGTTGCGTTTTGCAGATGAGACACCTACGGAAGGGCGCGATGTCTTTACGGCAGGCTATCCCGGGCTTGGCGATAACCCTTCGTGGCAGTTTGGTAAGGGGATAGTATCCAATGCACATTTTTACGACGAAGAGTTATCGAAAGTGGGAGGAAACACTATCTTAATACAACATACCGCTCAGATAGACGCAGGCAGTTCGGGCAGCCCTTTGCTCATACAATCGGCGACAGACAAGAACGAATATCTGGTAGCGGGTATCAATACGTGGAAGGCATACGCACGCGAAAATGCCAACTTCGCCATACCGACATCCGACATCAGACTTTTCTGCAAGAAATACTTATCGTCGGCACACATAGCGAAAGACGATATACGGCAACGAGCCGAAACGTTCGTCGGTCTTGCCGAGCAAGATTATAAAGAGATGGTGCCATTTATTGCTTACGATTATATCGCGAGTGTAGCCCCGAGTCAGTTCGACAGTTGGTACAAATCGTTCCCTTCGAACGTACGAAAAGATATCATGCGGCAGTTTAGAAACAATCCGATAGAAGGGGTACGTATGGCTCTGGCTTATGCCGTACGTGAGAAAATGAGGACAAAAAAAATATCGATAGAACCCATCGACAACAATTCGGACAGTAACACCGCAGAGACTGCTGAGGTAGCAATGAAATGCAACGGCAAGCCTGCTACAAGCAAATGGATAAAAGAGCAAGGTCAATGGCGATTGACCGAATTGTCGTTTTTCCGCCCGAAATCGTATTTGTCACAGAGTATAATAGACAAAGATTACATTCATGGCAATACTTTATCTTTTTCATATACACACAATCTGCTGAATATCGGTAAGCCTATGGTATCGCTGTATGGAGTATCGTACAATTTTTTGTTTAATGCATTTGTCGTTGCCGGAATAAATTTTAAAATGGGCAAAACCTTTTTGCCTGAAGAGAATGCACGATATAATATAAATACGGGAGGTGTATCGATAGGCGGTCAACTTCCGTTGGCTTTCGGCAAATGGCGACTAATTCCATATCTTGGAGGATATTATAGTGTATTGATAGGAAATTTTTTTAATAGTCATCTCGGACTTACTTGGGGGGTAGATTTGGAATATCAGCTGGGTCAGATAGTTGGTGTTTTTGTGGGAGTACGATACAATACTATGCCATATATATCCGGACGTTTCAATCTGAATCAAGAGTTATACTTAGGATTTGCCCTATAGTAATTTATAGAGCGATATTATAAAAAACAAGGTCGAGACTCGTAGTGCCTCGACCTTTGTATTTTCGATGATATGTACTGCGATGTGAGCTACTTATATTAAGGCAGATTGGCAAAACTAATGACTTTTTTTGATGAAAACCCGAGTACCCAATTGCCATTGTCGTTTATGAAAGAGAGTGCCGGACTAAGTGCCATTTTTTTGTCTTTGTATGTCGTAAGTGTGGTCTTCGTGGCTTTGCCTTCGGCAGAGATTTTAACACAGTTTGTCACCAACTTACCTGAGGAGCCTGTAAAATACGTACTAACTTTGGCTTTCGGCACTATTTTCTCCGACAAATCGTCGTCTTTACTGCTCGCATTATAAACCGCATAGAAATCATTGCCCTTAGCGAAAAACAACGGGCGTTCGAACGTTATCTTATCCATTATCACTCTTGCAATATTTTCAGACGTTATACTAAAAATTACACCTTTTGATATCATTCTCGAATAAACTATTTTAGAAGCACCGGAGTCTATGCATACGGCGTAGAAATTTTTATCGTGCAGATAGTAGCTCATCCATACCATGTTCATACTATAACTTGACTCAACCAAAACACTGGCATTGCTGACAGCTACTACAAAATTACCGTTGTCGAGCTTGGAGATGTTCCTTATCTTCCAATTAGTAGTTTTATCGGTCGTATAATCGAAAGAGACGTTTCCCATTACGGCACCGGTAACGACATTGTATTTGATACACTTCAATTTCAGATGATTGCTGTAGGCGATAAACAACGTGCTGTCGTCGACTATATAGCTCTCTATATTATCGACATTCTCGATATCGGCAAATTCGCTACGGTCTATCAATGTTTTGGTGCTTACTCCTTTCTCCGATGCTGTTATGAGAGTTATTTTTGTCTGCTTATCGGAAACCTTGTAATATATATACGTACTGCCGTTATCGGCTATTTGGTATTGTAGAATAGTTCCTTTGTTTTTGTCCATTGCCGTTAGTATGCTTTGCTCCCATAGCCGTGAGAGTTTGGAGTCGAATACGACTATTTTATTATCGACCTCTTTTTTATTTTCGGTTGACGACTTTATTATTAATGCTATTTTCGATTTGTCGCCGCTCTGTATTACTATTTCTTGAAATGTTTTTTTACCCGACGAGGTGCAAAGTAGCTTATCGGCCGTCTCTTCGAGGGTATTAGGATCCAAACGTTTGTACCTTACTCCCTCTTTATCTGAGTAGAAAGCATACAGATAGTCTCCCAATACAGTCAAATTCAATAAAGAGTACGATGGTATCTTTATAGGTTCTTTTGTTTGGGCGATTTTGTTGTTTTGGTTGTCGGTAGCAAAGATACTCAGTTTATTAAGACTCACTGCCATTATTCCGTGCGAATAGTAGTCGGTCTCGAAATAGTTTTTCCCGTTTATCGAACCAATATAGCGCCCGAATGTACCTCTATGGTCGAAATCGTATGTGGCAGACCATTTAAGCGGCTGCGCCGACAAAGTGGCAGATAAAGCCAATAATGCAATAAAGATAAACTTTCTCATATAAATCTCCTTTTTTATGTTTATAATAAAATAACTTTGTATTAGTAACGAGTGCCACAAAGTTATAATATTTTTCCTAAAAAGGAGAGCTTTTTACAGAAAAAATGCCTTACTTCTTATTGTCGTTTTTCGAGAGGCGTTTTTCGAGTGTTATCGGATAGACACACGAAAGCCCCTTTTGGCGATTGTACGCTTCGAGGCAATCAATACTTAGGCGTGATGTTGCGTAGATAGACGACGAGTCCGCCGCCGACGTTGTGTTGCGAGGAGGCAAACGATAGGTTGTTGGCGTGCCACGTCTGTAGGTTGAGCGAGTGCTGGAGTTTGAAGATGATGCCTTTCCACATAACGGTAAATTCGAGGCGGTTGCGTATGGCAAGTCGGTTGTGAAACGACGCAAAGTGCAGTGCTTCGTCGAGCTTTCGGGTGGTGTACTCGTAGTACAAAGCGCCGTATTCGGGTACGAACATACCGCCGACGATAGCCGTACGAAGATGGTCAGACAGCCCGAAGACTACTCTGCCCCATCGCTTATGAAAAGTCGCCTCTGCGTCGAGCCATAGGGTGAGCATAGCGTCGAGCGAGGCTGTGTTGTTTACGTTGCGAGAGTTGCTCTTCAGTGCGAGGTCTATCGACGGTAGCCCGCCAATCAATATCGACGCCCGACGATTGCTCCACCGATACCCCACTCCAAGCCCAAGCTCGCCGCCAAGGTACGACATTGCAGCGGTAGCCGGAAGATTCACCGTATTACCATAAGCTACTGAGTTGACGTTGCGTAGGTAGAGACTCGGTTTTACAACGAAGAGGTTTGTTACCTCAAGCGAAAGGTTACGACCGAAATAGTCGATATTCGAAAGGTAGGTATCTCGCAGCCACAACTGCCCGTACGATAGCGTATAAGAGCGTATAGTGTACGGCGAAAAATCGGAGACATCGTAGCATACGAGAGTATCGGCTTCGGCAGCTCTCAAGGTAGGCAACATTAGCAAGACGACGGCATACAGGCATAACAATCTTTTCTTCATAACGCAGTAAAAGTTATCGTATCGGTAACGACGATATACTATCTGTCGCCATCGGATGTAAGCGGATAAATCCGTGCGAATCGCTCGGTATTGACCTTGTAGAGTTCGTCGACTTGCATGCGAGCCTCTATCGAGGTATTGCCGTCGGGCTGCTCGCGACGAATGGTAATATACGGGTCTTCGGTAGTATTGCCGATATGAATGGCTATGTCGGGCGAGAGAGCCTCGCTCGCCTCTACAATGATAGAGCCGTACGAGAGAGCAAACAGCTGCTCTTGGCTAAAACTGCCTCCGACTGTAAGGTCTGCACCTATCCGATTGCCGAATGCCATCTTGCAGATGCCCTCGGCAACGCCTCCGGCACCTACCGCCCAAGCCGAGACGATACGCCGCGAGGCAATAGCGTCGGCAACGAAGTCGAAGTTACGCTTCAACTCGTCGACATCGGGCGTATAGTCGGGGCGATGTCTGTGCCATACGCAATAAAGCCGATTGCCTGCACGCTTGAGGTCGGTCGAAATCACGTTGTCGGCGTCGACGGTAGTTATACCGAATGCCATAAGCATCGGCGGCACGTCGATATTGCCGAAAGTGCCACTCATCGAGTCTTTTCCGCCAATAGCAGGCAGGCAGAAGTCGTGTTGCATCTGCAGAGCTCCAAGCAGAGCCGCAGTAGGCTTGCCCCAAGAGAATGGGTTTTCGGTCATCTTCTCGAAATATTCTTGGAACGAGAAACGTATGTTGTGGCGTCGTCCACCGGCTGCCACTATCTTAGCTATAGCCTCTACGACCGCATACTGAGCCCCATGGTATGGACTCCAGAGCGAAATGTCGGGGTTGTAGCCGTATGCCATCATCGATGCCGTATCGGTATAATGGTTGCCTACGGGGAGTTTCTGCACCGATACCTGTGTCTCGGAGCGTTGTGTCGCACCACCGAAGGGCATAAGCACCGTCGAACGTCCGACGGTAGAGTCGAACATCTCGATAAGCCCCTTCTGGCACTGAACGTTCGACTCGCGAAGATTTGCAATAAACTTTTCGGAAATATTCATACTTATTGTCCTCATATTTTGTCGCCCACATGTGTGCGACATGGTTATTTTCTATTGTTTCGTTGAGCCTTCTGCTGTTCACGCAGGCGTCGCTGCTGCATCTTCTGAGCCTCTTCGAGACGTGCCATAAAGCCCGATTTCTTAGCCGGCTTCTTGGTCTGCTTGGCAAGTTCGAGCTTACGAAGCAACTTGTCGTCGTCGACAAAGAGACGGAACAGGTAAGTCTGCAATACAGTAAGCAAGAGAGAGATGAAATAGTAATAAGTCAGACCCGAAGCGTATTCGTTGAAGATGTAAAAAAACATCAGTGGCATAAGGTACATCATCCACTTCATCATTGCCATCTGTTGGTTTGCCCCGGGCGTGGTCGCCATATTGATACGCGTATAGATAATATTAGTTATAGTCATAAGGAGGCAAAACAAAGAAATGTGGCGACCGATAAGCGGTATCGATACGTTCCAAGTAAGGAAAGGCACGGTGTCGAAAGTCGATAAGTCCGATGCCCAGAGGAAACTCTGTTGCCTAAGCTCTATGGCCGATGGCAGATACATAAAAACGGCTACCAATATCGGCATCTGCAACAACATCGGTAGACAACCGCCCATAGGACTTACTCCTACCGAACGGTATAGCTGCATCTGTGCCTGTTGGCGTTCCATCATCTTATCGGCTGGGATTCGCTCGTTGATAGCGTCTACCTGAGGTTTGAGCACACGCATCTTAGCCGAGCTCATATAAGACTTGAAAGTAAGCGGCAACAACACTACCTTTATAATGATAGTAACGATAAGTATTATCAGCCCCCAATTGCTTAAGAACGAACCAAACAGGTTGAATAGCGGTATGATGGCGTATTTATTGACCCAGCGAAACAGTGCCCACCCCAGCGGTATGAGCTCTTGCAAATTGGGGCGATGTGCTTTGTCGACACTCTCGTCGTTGAAGCTCGATAGCGTCTTGTATTGGTTTGGCACGAAAAACATCTGCATTGCAGTGGTCTTGGCTCCCGTAGGGTCGAAGTCGATAGTGGAGTTTACGGTAAAATGCTTTAGGTATGGCGATGTTTCGTCTTCGACGATGTCGCTTTTGAACGTTGCCGTAGGGAAGTTGTTTTTATTCAACAATATGGTGCTGAAGAAATGGTCTTTCGCTGCGAACCACATAGTAGGCGTACTCGACGACTTCATATCGTTTTTAGTATCGCTCAGGCGTTCGATATCGTTGTCGGTGTACATATAGTTGAGCGTGGCATATCGGTTTTCGGTCTTGCGGCTATTCTCTTGTCGTCTTATGGTGGTCTGCCAAGCGAAATCGAGCTTGTTGGTCATCGGAGCCAGATAGCTCTGCATATTGTGGGCTGCGATATCGAAGTCGATTCGGTAGCTGCTCTTCGCAATACGATAGATGAAATCGATATAACTATCCGCAGCGGGTTGCAGTCGGAGAGTTACGATAGTGTTAGTGCTGTCTTTTACGATAGGCTGCAGTACGAAAAACATCTCACGTGTCGACAGTACTCTGCTATCCGATGTCTGCAGCAATATATCGAGCGAATTCTCACCATCGCCCTCGAATAGTACGAGTGGTTTGCCATCGTATGTCTTATAGCCTTTTAGTTCGGCGTATTCGACAAATCCGCCTCGGGGCGAGAATCGAAGACGAAGCAGATCGGTCTCGACCTCTACCAGGGTGCTATCGCCACTCTGAGCGGCAGCGAAAAGCCCCAGTTGGGCTCTGCGTAGCGAGTCGCTTATAGTATCGACCTTGAGCGGTAACTCTTTTGCGATACCTTGTTGCTCTTGCTCTGCTTGTGAGTTACGAATAGAGTCGTTTATTCGTTGCCTTTCGGCCAATTGCTCTTTCGAGGGGCGGTTGAGGTAGTTGAATCCTATAAATATGGCTATAATCAGGACAATACCGATGATTGTTTGTTTGTTCATTACTTATGTGTTGCTTAGCGTTATATTTTTGCAATTCTATATTATCAATCTTTGGGGCGACAAAATTAATAAAAAAAACGGCAACCGTCGGCAATAATATTTCACTCCCATAGAGGTCGCCGACGAGCGAGTAGCCTACTTCCGCAGGTCATACGCTGTAAAAGATACGTACCAAAATCTCGAAAAGACGATTGGGCAGCACTGTGTGTGCAGCCACCGACAGCTTTTGTATGAAGTTAGGTGCTATCAGGTAACGCAGACGAGGAGAACGTTTACGGACTATCTTAGATATCTTTCGAGCTAAATATCGCGGGTCGCCGCCGCCGCGTTCGTCTTGCTCTATATTCTTTATTACACGAGCAAACGATTCGCCGTAGTCGCTATCGTCGATAGTGGCAGCCGATACCTTGCGGTTGGCAGTGAAACCCGTATTAAAGTCGCCCGGCTCTACGATTACTACCCGTATACCAAACTGTTTGGTCTCCAGACTCAACGCCTCGGAATACGCCTCCACTGCAAACTTAGACACAGAGTAGAAACCCTGATACGGGATAGCAAACACGCCTCCGATAGAACTTATATTTATAATAGTCCCGCTACGCTTCGCCCGCATATACGGCAATACAGCCGCACACATACCGACTACCCCTCTGAGGTTGGTATTCATCTGTAGGTCTATCTCTTCGTCCGAGGCCAACTCCGTAGCCCCGGCAATGCCTACTCCTGCGTTGTTGATTACTACGTCGATTCTACCCTGCTCCTGCACGATAGAGTCGACGACGGATTTCACTCCGTATCGGTCGGTAACGTCGAGACGTCTGACGATAAGCCCTTCGAGGCTGAAATCAAGCTCTCGACGCGAAGTACCGTAGACAATATGTCCGTCGCCAAGTAGCCTCTCGGCGATAGCCCTGCCGAAGCCCGACGATACGCCTGTAATGAGAATGATTTTTTGCATATTTACGGTCTGTTTATTCGATACTGATGTTTATATTGTTTGAATGTTGCAGTTTACAGTCCATCGCCCGAAACAGACTGAAATGTACATTGCCGTACTTACGGCTGTCTATCAGGTTCGGATGGTCGGCAAAAGAGTGGAGTCTGTTATGTTCGAGGATAAATATACTGTCGTCTGTCAACAGACTATTACCGACGACGGCTGCAAGCAACTCATCTATATTGTTCATCTGATAAGGCGGGTCGGCAAAAACGACATCGTAGCGTTCGCTGCACTTGGCAATGTATTTGAAAACATCGCTACGATACACGTGCAGATTGTCTATCTTAAGTTTGGTGCAGGTTTTCTTGATGAAATCTATCTGTTTGGTATTCATCTCTATACCTGTCACCGAACGTGCTCCACGAGAGACGAATTCGTAACTTATACTGCCCGTACCTGCAAAGAGGTCGAGCACCCGTATGCCATCGAAATCGATGATATTATCGAGAATATTGAAAAGACTCTCTTTGGCAAAGTCTGTCGTGGGGCGAGCCGTAATATCTCGCGGCGGTTCGAAACGTATTCCCTTAAATTTACCGCTTACTATGCGCATTATCCGAGAGTTTTTTCAAAAATCGACCGTTACGCCGCCGTGTATATTGAACCCTGCCTGAGCATAAAACCAAGGAGTATACTGCAGCCTTGCCATAGAGTAATCGTGTGCCTCGCCTTTGTCGAAGACAAACGAACCGATAGCCCCTCCGTTCGAGACAAACAATGAGTTGAAAACATTGTTTGCCGTAACCGAAAAAGTAATATTTCTGGCGATATTACCGACCGGCAACCTGTAGGAGAGCACTACATTGGTAAACGAATATGCGGGCAGACTCGCATCTTTGTTCATCACATTGCTAAGATACTGACTGCCAACGACAGTAGTGTGAACATCAGCTCCAAATCCTTTGTACGAGATACTTATTCGACTGCCCGCGGTTATCGATGGAGAAAAAGAGATATCGGTCGTACCGATGTCGGCCTTTACGTTGTCTTTCCAGTCGGATTGCTGCGTAGCAGGGTCGTATTCGTATACATCGAACCAATCGGTGAAGTCTATTATCTTATTTCTACTCAGAGTGATATTGGCGTCCCAGCTAAGCCAGTCGAATATACGGACACCACCGACAATCTCTATTCCCGTCCGATAGCTTTTCTCCACATTTTGAGTAAGATAGGCTCCCGTGTCGGAGTATTTACCCGTCAGTACAAGCTGATTTTTGTAATTCATAAAATACAGGTTGGCACCGATACTAAAACGGTCTCGTACCAGATTGTAACCGAGTTCGTAATCGAAGAGTCTTTCGGGTAGCGGTACGTCATTTGCACCCGCTTCGGTGAAGTTGCTTCGCGACGGTTCTCGATTGGCAACGGCAAAAGAGGCGTAGGCATTATGCCCGCCTTGTGAGTAAGCAACACCCGCTTTGGGGTTGAAGAAGTGATACCGACGACTGACTTCGATAGGCTTGAGTCCTTGGTCGTTGATACCCGATATTGTGTAGTCGACATACCGATACTGCAAGTCGCCGAATATCGACAGCCACCTCTCGAGACGATAAGCCCCTTTCAGATACACGTTTCCATCGGTTTTCTGTCCGTTATTACGGTAATATTCGAAGTCTTTGAGCGGCAGCGGATAGTTTCGGGCAAAGATGACATTGCCGAAATGAGCTCCGTCGTATCTGTTGAGTGCACCGCCGAAGTGGAGCTCAAAAGCGTCTTGCACATAATTGAGCGACCACACGCCGCCGAAGAAGTCGTTGTCGAGGTTTTTGCGACGTACTATATCTGTTTGCTTTATATTCACCTCCTTACCGTCGATGACTACTTTTTCCGACAGGTTATAGCTTTTCAGCTTGGCATTGTCTTTGAACTGCTCGTAATAACCCGAACCTTTAGTGTAATGCAGAGCCGCATTCATCGATAGCTCGGGCATAAAAAAATGCGAGAAGTGCAGTTGTATATGGTTTTGTCGGTAGTTGTCCGTCTGGTTGTCGTAGAACCCTACGATATTGCCGCTCTCGTCGTAGTCTGCTCCTGCGGGGTTGAAGCGTCTGTTGGCGGCAAGCTGCTTCTTACCGATACCGTCCCAAGCCATATAGGTTTTCTCTTTGCCTCCAAACACGATAAGTTTCACCATACTGTTTGTTCCGACATAACCTGCCGAAGCACTGTACGAGTAAAGGTCGCTAAAAGCACGCTCGAGGTAACCGTCGGAATTGACTTTCGAGAACTTGGCATCGAAGACAAAGCGCGAAGGCATTATGCCTGTACCGACTTTGACTACCTCACGCAGAGTATTGTACATACCACCATTGAAGCCGACCGTGGCATAAGGACTCTCCGCAACACCGGCAGTCTGCATATTGACGCTTGCTCCAAAGGCAGCCGAACCATTGGTCGATGTACCTACACCACGCTGTACCTGAACGCTTTTCAGGCTCGAGGCAAAATCGGTCATATTCACCCAAAACACTGTCTGACTCTCAGAATCGTTGAGGGGTATACCATTGATGGTCATATTGATACGTGTATGGTCTGTACCGCGTATGCGGAAATAAGTATATCCCACACCCAAACCGTCATCGGAGGTGGTTACGAGCGAAGGTACCGCCGAAAGCAAAAAAGGCAGATTCTGCCCGAAATTTTGCTCCGTGAGCCGACTGCTGCCTATATTACTTGCCGACAAGTTGTTGCCATCGGCATTGCGGGTAGAAACCACCGACACCTCTTCGAGCGTCTGTACGTTGACGGTATCGTTATCGTTACCAGCCCATAAACTGTAAGTTGCGAGCAAACAAATAGTTATTACAAGTGTTTTTTTATACATAAAATGCTATAATATTATTAATAACTTAATCGGTCTTTTTCTCGCCACGCACAAGAAAATAGACTTGCACACAGGCTAAAATACCGTTAGGGACGATGACAGGTAGCAAAAAGCCTTTTAGAATCCCATAAAGCACAAAAAACAGACAGCCAACGAGATTGACCGTGCGTATATATTTTATTTTTTTCAGCAAGAAACTTAGTATCACAAAAGTAGGAGCGAGCCAACCCGATATGATTATGAGTGTATCTGTCATCGACAAACGGTCTTTTTGAAAAATTGCGATTGCAAAGGTACGAAAAAAAATAATTGCTCACGAAAAACACTTTTAGCTTATAGACGCATATGATTGATTGTTAAATGTTGTTGTAGATTGTCTTTGGTTGGCACATTGTCGGTTTCTGTGGTTATCGATTTTTTTGTACTAACTTTGCACGAACTAATTTATAACCGTTTTTCTCGAATGTTGCAAAGCAAAGATATATTTGACGATGGCACTATATTGGGGTTCTGGAAGATAGAAGAGACCTTGGAGGAGCTTCTGTCGATGGCTACTCCCGAGTTGCAGAGGCAACTGCAGGCAATGAGTTTCAAAAGCGACAAACGTCGATTGGAGTTTGTAGCGGTGCGTCTATTGCTTCATACTCTGGTAGAGACAGATGCTACTATCGGATATAAAGATAGCGGCGAGCCCTATTTGGACGATGGTTCTTATTATATCAGTATTACTCATACCAGAGAGTACGTGGGTATCGTTCTCAACCCTACGTATAGAGTAGGTATCGACGTGGAGCGTATCAGCGACAAAGCGGTGAGGGTGAAAGATAAGTTTCTCTCCGAAGGCGAGCAGGCTTTCGTCGAACACGACAATGCACGAGTACACCTCGCCCTTATGTGGAGTGTCAAAGAGGCAATATACAAGGTAATGTCTACGAAACCGTCGAATATAATAGAGCAGATAACCATATCGCCATTCGTGCCTTACCTCGAAGGAACGATAGAGGCTCTTGAGACTGCTACTAAAGACAAGACCACGTTTCATCTCCAATACCGAATAGAACCCGAAGTGTGTAAGGTCTGGACGGTAATGATAACCAAATAGACTAATTGTATGTAAATTTCGGCATACTTTTATCTTTTTTATAGCTTACATTCTATTTTACAAACGATTATACAACATTAGAATCTTTATTGTGATTTCTAATTAGTAATTCGAAATATAACGGACTAAATCAATACCAATCGATACCAATAGTTAATAATTCAGTAAAACACTGTCAAACAGCATTTTACTAAAAGCACATGTGTTAAAAAAGTATAAATCTTTGCGGTTTATGTAATGTTTTTAGTTCTATGTGTTGCATAGTAGTGGGAGAAGTATTACTTTTGCAAAAAATAATAGTACTGTTATTGAAAGTAGAAGTATAATTTATTTATCAACCTTACAAATTTAATTAGTAGAACGATGAATATAGAAAACATTAAATCGCAAATGCGCAAGGGAGTATTGGAGTATTGCATACTGCTGATACTGAAAAATAAGGAAGCGTATGCGTCGGATATCATCAGGATACTGCAAGAGATAGACCTGATAGTGGTCGAAGGGACGCTGTATCCGATGCTGACGCGCTTGAAAAACGATAACCTGCTGTCGTATCAGTGGGTGGAATCGACTCAGGGACCGCCGCGTAAGTATTACACCATTACCGAAGAGGGCAATAAGTTTCTGCTCGAACTCGAACGGGCGTGGGGAGAACTCAATCAAACACTCGAAACTCTGAAAAACAGTTGAAACAATGAATCTTTATAACAGAGAAAATAATTTTAAGAACAAAATAAAATTCAATATAGTATGAAACACACTGTAACGGTAAATCTCAACGGAAGATTGTTTTACATAGACAACGACGCATATAACTTATTGGACAGTTATATCAAAAGCCTGAATACTTATTTTGCCAAAGATAGCAACAAGAAAGAGATAATCGACGACTTCGAGGCAAGGATACAGGAACTTCTGGCTACGAAGAAACCTAATACGGGCGATGTAATATCTATCGCCGATGTCGAAGAGGTAATAAAAACTATCGGCAATCCGAACGACTTCGGTATCGATACCGACGAGGCGGGCGACAAGACCGAACGCAAAGAGTACAATTCTGCCTCGTACACGAAAACGACTAAACGCCTGTACCGCAACCCGCAGGATAAGATGTTGGGCGGCGTGTGCTCGGGATTGGCGGCTTTTACCAATCTCGACGTTACTCTGATAAGGATATTTCTGGTAGTGCTTTTGTTTTTCAGTTTCGGTGTGCCGATATTGGTATATCTGGCGATGTGGATAATAGTCCCCGAAGCAAATACCCCGCAACAACAGCTCGAGATGCGTGGCGAGCCTGTAAATCTGGAGAATATCGGCAGAGTCGTCTCCGACAATGCCAAATCGATGGCAGGCGACATAAAGAACGCTTACAACAGGGCAAACGGCAGTGGATGTCTGTCGGCTATACTCAAAGTATTCCTTATAGTGATAGGTTCTATCATAGCGATACCGCTCGTATTTGCTCTTTTCGTAGCGGTGATTGTTATGGTGTCTGTAGCAATGGCGTTTTTCGTAAAATTCGCTCCGGGTATGACCACGATAGGCACCATATCGATGGGGCTGCTTGTGGGGTTGCCTCTGATGGCTATCATATACGGTACGCTATCGGCTATATTCAAGTGGGCGCCTTTGAATAAGAGTATAAAAATAGGCGGAGTCGTACTGTGGTTCGTCTCTTTGGCGACGACAGTAGCTATCGCAGGCAGTATCGATTGGCATAGAGTAAGGAGCGATAGGAATTGGATATACAATATGCGTGATTTCGTAGGAAAAGAGTGGCTGATGTATTCGTTAGACATATTCGGCATAGAGGGCGACGGCAATATCATAGAACGAACGTTGAATGCAGAAGAAATCCTCGATGCCATCACGGTGAGGCGTGCCTTGGACGTGAAAATAGTAGAAGACAGCTCGATAAAAGACTACAAAACGGCAATAGTGGAGACCGACAGCAATATTATGAACTATCTCGACCTGAAGGCAGAGAGCAACAAACTGTCGATATCTGTACGGAGAAATCAAAATATGAGGTTAGACCCAAGCAACGATTATATAGTCGTGAAGGTAAAGAAAAACTTATGGAAAAAACTCGATGTGGAAGGAGCCGCCGACGTAGTAATCGTAGGCGACTGGCAGGTGCCGACAGCCGATGTATCGCTCGGCGGAGCCTCTGAAGTGAAGGTAGAAGATATGTGGCAGCCGACGAGAGCGACGATAAAAATATTCGGCAGATCCGACTTCGAGGCTAAGAAGGTAGAGGCAGGCAGACTGACGTTCGACGTTATGGGAGCTTCCGACATAAAGATGAGAGGGAAGGCTCGCTATGCACACTACGAGTTAATGGGAGCATCTGAGGTCGACAACCGTTCACTTGCTACGGATAGCGTAATGCTCGATGTATCGGGAGAAAGCGAATTGAAGGTACGCCCCGTAAAATATATGGGAGGAAAGCTGAGTGGAGCCTCTGAATTAAAATACTACAGCACTCCAAAAAGCAACAAGGTTACTTCTTCGGGAACAAGCACCATAAATGCCGCCATAGATGAGTAACTAAAGAAAATATTACTTTTGCACGATAAAAAAATAAAAACAACAAGAAAAAAATGAAGTACTTGAAGATTTCACTATTTGTTTTTGCTCTCAGCCTGTCTGCCAACATATTAGCACAGACGCAACAAGAAGTAAAAACAATAAAAACGACGACCTACACCATCAAAGGCTTGGTGGTAGATACAGCAGGAAAAGCTATAGCCTACCCTACGGTATCGATAAAGAGAGATAGCACATCGTTCGACTACTCGGATCGATATTCGGGAGATGCCGACGGGCGGTTCGAGTTCAACTATACCTCGAGCAACGACACAATATTCGTAAACATAGCCGCCGCTACCAAAACATCAGTTACTCGGACAGTAATCTTAGCCACTGAGCCGGTAATAGACCTCGGCAGAGTAGCTCTCCGCAACGGCGAAGAGCTGGCTGGCGTAGCTGTAGTGGCATACAAGCCGCTCGTAACGCAAAGCATCGACAGAATAAACTACGACATAGAGGCAGACCCCGACAGTAAGACCAATACGGTGATGGATATCCTCCGCAAGGTGCCGATGGTAACGGTCGACAAAGACGACAAGATACGCGTAAAGGGTTCGACAAGTTACAAGATTTATATCAATGGAAAACCATCGAATATGGTTAGCAAGAGTCCTAAAGACGTATTGAAGAGTATGCCGGCGTCGTCGATAAAGAAGATAGAGGTCATCACCGACCCGGGAGCAAAGTACGACGCCGAGGGAGTAACCGCAATATTGAACATAGTAACCCAGAGTTCACTGCAAGGATACAATGGCAGCCTCAATGCAAGGTACAATAGCAATAGTCAGCACAGTCTGGGAGGTTATTTCTCGACGAAAATAGGTAAATTCACCACGACGGCAAACTATAACTTATATCTCTTTAATCTGCCGGTGGGGATGAATATCGATATAGAAGACAAGAGCAATGCGTTGCCATATAAGAGGTCTATTACAGACAACGAATACAACTATAAAGGCAAATACCACTTCGGAAACATCGAGATGAGCTACGAAATAGATTCGCTCAACCTCATTAGTGCCTCTCTCGGACTTCTCGGCAACGATTACAGAGGAAAAGTGAATAGGGGGAAATCGTATTTCATCAAGTCCAATGGCGATACCATCTCGCTATCGAATACGGAAGGTAGCTACAGCTCTTCGAACTCTATAAGCTTCGATGGAAACATCGACTATCAACGCTCGTTTGCTAAGCAGGGAAAGCTATTGACATTGTCGTACAACTTTTCGCTCTCGCCCATCGACGAAGACGATATTTCGAAGATTGCAGTCGACAGTCGCTATACGAATCCAATGGGAATACTCGACAAAAACACACATTATACACGAAAAGGTACAAGCGACGAGCATACGTTTCAAATCGATTATACCGAGCCATTCGCAGACAAGAAGCACACCTTGGAAGCCGGACTCAAATACATACTCCGCTACAACGCCTCCGACAATGCTTACCGACAATTCAATAACGCTACACAGGCATACGACATTGCCGACTCCGTAGACAACTACGGACGCCGACGCTACGAAGACGATATCTACCATTACCAACACATCGCATCGGCGTACGCATCGTATCTGCTCAATCTCGGCAAGTTTGGTTTCCGCGTCGGTGCTCGCGGGGAGGGAACCGTACAGGATGTGAGGTTCGAAAATAGCCGCCAGAGTAATTTCGGTGTTAAATTTTTCGACGTCGTACCGTCCGTATCGCTTTCGTACCAGCTTGGATATACATCGAACATCAAACTGAGCTACAACAATAGTATATCGCGCCCGAGCATAACGTATCTGAACCCATTCGTAAACGACAGAGACCCATCGATAGTAGAATATGGTAATCCCAATCTGATTTCGGAGCGTAGCCACAACTTTACACTCAACTACAGCTATTTTTCGCAAAAATTAAATATGAATCTATCGGCGAGTGCAGAGATTGTAAACAATTCGATAGAGCAAGAGGTATTCGTCAAAAACAATATACTGAATAAAACATACGAAAATATCGGCAGAAAGCAAAACTACGGCTCGAGCCTATACCTCAACTACAATCCGCTAATGTTTCTAAGCCTATGGATGCAGGGAAGCGTCAATTACAATCATTATAGCAACAAAAACTACAACTACGGAGGAGCCATCGCAAATGTTTTCAGCGGTATCAATGTGTTTCTGCCTTGGAAACTTCGGCTTTCGCTCGGCGGTGGTGGCTCTACCGACGATATCGAGTACAAAGAACGGTTCGACGGGTGGTATTACTACTACGGCGAGCTCTCTCGGAGCTTCCTCAAAGGCGATAAGCTCTCGGTAGGTATCTCTACAATAAATACCTTCGATAAATATATCGATTACACATCACGCATTTGGGAAGACGGCGTGTACGAAGCCAATAACAGCTTCCGCCAGATAGGAGCATCGTGGCAGATTAGTGTGTCGTGGCGTTTCGGAGAGATGAAAGCAGAAGTGAAGAAAGCCGAACGCGGTATCACCAACGACGACCTTAAAAAGGGTAAGCAAAGCCAAGGCGGAGCTCCTCAGCAAGGTGGAATGTAAGGCAAGTATACACGCGACAAACAAAAAGTGGTAGTCCCAGACGGTCTACCACTTTTTTTAAGTCTTCGGCGTGGTGTCATTGCTTGTCGGCAATGCCAAATTCGATCCATTGAGCCTGTGGAATAGCCAACTTCACTACTCTTTTTATCTCTTTCATGTAGTTGTTGAGGTTTTCTCTGTATTTGCTTACCTCTTCGGTCTTAAGTTTCAACGCAGCTTTCATTTTTTCCTGCTCGATGTTTGCTTCTACCAACTTTCTACGTGCGTCGATAAATCCGTCGATAAAGGCGAGGTCTATTCCACGTCGTTCTACCTGTGGCATATTGGCTTTTAGAGCCGTAGCCATCGTGTCTGCTTGTGCAACAATGTCTGCAAAGCTTCTTTTTGATGCTACCATAATTTTAAAAATTTTAATTTGTAAATATAATACTACAATAAAGGTATAATAATATTTTTATATAAAGCAAAGAAATACGATTTTTTTTTCTACTAAAACTCTTTTTTTTCAAATGCCATATTTGATATATGAAATATGAATTATTATTTCCAAACAATATAATTTTATTACAAAACAGTGTTACATTCATCACAAGTAAGATTGTTTTAGTATAAAGTAATGTTGCTATATTATAAAGCAAGGTTGCTCTATTATAAAGTAAAGTTACTTTACTATCGAGCAAGGTCGCTTTACTCTAAAGTAAGGTTACTTTACTTCTAAGCAAGGTTACTCTACTATAAAGTAAGATTGCTTTACTCTTAAGTAAGGTTGCTTTACTCTAGAGTAATGTTGTTTTATTGCAAAGTAATGTTTTTTTACTATATATCATAGCAAAAAAAATCACCGTAAGGTATTTTTTATTACATTACGGTGGCAAAATATGTCTAATAGTATAGTATCGGTACTATATATTGTACGTTTACTCTAGGGCAGGTTTATTTTTATCGAAAAATACCCTTCTCAGCAGGCTCGATACTATTGCTGCTCGGTAAGCGACCTTATCGACGAGGCTAAATTGGCTTATATTGGCGGCAGACGATGTGTTGGTATCGTGGCGGCGATAGTCGATGAGCGTATCGTGGTGGAAATAGACCTTGCCGTAATATTCGGCAAGTAGTCCGAGCCATATATCGTGCGGTACGGGAGCGTCGGGCATCGGAAGTGCCTTGCCGAGCAGTCGGCGGTCGAATGCCATACAACATCCGAGGTACGAACACTTAATAATATTCCGTACTATACCGCGAGCCGACTTGTTTGAACGGAAATATGAGTCGTTTATCACCTCGCCGACGTTGTCTATCAGTCGGCAGTCGTGTAGCATAAGCAGGCAGCCCTCTCTGCGGAATGCGTCGATGGTGTCGTGTATCTTATCGCTATACCAAACGTCGTCTTGGTCGGCGAGGAATATCAGATCGCCGCGTGTGTGTCGCAGAGCATAGTCGAAATTGTGTGTAACGTACTCGAAAGCATACTTTACACGCTTGGGGCGGTGGCTGCTGTGGTCGATGAGCTTTATTCTGCTATCGGCAAATGAGGCTACGACCTCTCTCGTAGCGTCGGTAGAGCCGTCGTCGGAGACAATTAGTTCGTCGTCGCCTCCGAGCTGCTCGACGATAGACTCTATCTGCTTGCCGATATATTTTTCGCCGTTATACGATGCTATACAAACCGAAATCATCTCTTAGAAAAAAGTGCTTTAATCATTATCGTCGTCTTACGGCTATCGGCAGACCTTGCATACTGCTTTAGCAACCGCAATGCAAGGCGTATCTTGTACGAAATGTAGTGGAGCGTAGTGAGTTCGGAGGCTACGAATCGTCGTTCGGCATCGAGAAAGCCTACGAGCCTATGTGCAGACATAGAGTCGTCGAGCAGCGATAGGCTATGAGCTATTTCTACACCCAATACCTCCACCGACTTATCGGCTTGGGCTATGCGGCGGTATACCCAGTGGTCGAGCATATCGAGCGGATAGTCGAGCGAGAATCCCCCGATAGCCGACACGAACTCCACACTCATCAGCGACAGCGAATTGAACGCCGTGATGCCTTTTCGGTATATTCCCGCCTTAGTAATAGGTCTCGTATACCACATTATAGGGTTTATCCGCTCGGGCGATATGGTGAGGCTACCGTATTTTAGTATCGGCACTGCCGCTACCACCTCGGGCGAGGCTGCCGCTTTCGATACGAATACGTTGAGAGCCTCGAAATAGTCTGCCGTAACCTCAGTATCGTCGTCGAGCAGCAAAAGCCACTTTCTGCCCTCTCTCGCAGCCCGCTGTAGAGCATAGTTGTAGGCACGCGCAAGCATATCATTACCCTCGGCATTTACGGCAACGTATTCGGCAGAGTCGGGTATATGCAGCGATGTATCGTTGTTGTATACTACCAGTTCGTAGTCTACGCCGAGCCGTGCGATATGTCGGCGAAGACTTACAAATGCCCTACTCTGCTCCGGAGCAATGCCATACAATACAAGAACTATCTCTATCATCGTACCGTTGCCTGTGTTGGTATCGTATATATTCCAATAAAAAAGGTTGCTCACTCATTCCGTAGCGAGCGACCTTTTGCCTTTTGCCTCAACCTATCGTCTATCAACGCTGTATAGAGCTATTTTGCTGTTTGATAAATTGATTGAGTGTCTCTATCTCTTTCGATAACTTATCGATATCGCTATTTGCTTTCTTTATATTCTCCTCTGCCTTCTTGATATTTTTCTCGTATACCGTGATATCTTTCTTGAGCTTTTCGACCTCTTTCTTCTTCTTCTCTACATCTTTCTGCGATACGTGTATACTTTGCTCGAGATTGTTGTTGTTGATAGCGGTCGTATACTTCGAGTCTAAAAAGTATTTGAGGTTTGTTACAAGCGTTACGTCTGAGCGCGAGCTTTCGTAGTCGGTCGAAATACCTTTCTGCACGAATACATTTACTTTCGTCACAGGGTTGTTTTTATTTTTCGACTTAGCTTCGAATCCTATATACATATTTATATAGTCGGTCGAAATTTCGGAGAAAGCAATCTTCTCGTACGAGAGGATTTTTCCACCCTTACCTTTGAGCCCCGCATTCTTTAAGAGCTTTTCCATCACCTCTTTGGCATCTTTTACATTAGCCGATACATCGATACAGACAGCATTTGCCTGTGTCTTCTTATCTATATTAGCCAAAGCCTCGTACGAACGAGATTGAGCCATTGCCGTCGATACAGCTGCAATTGTAATAGCAGCAAACAAGATACAATTTTTTTTCATACTCATAATTCTATTATATTTATTAATATTTTTATAAAAAACTACTTTAATACAGACAGATTGCTATCTACCGCAAAAGTTTAATCTACTCATCGAAAAGGAATACATCTTCGTCGGGGGCTTTCATACCATATTTTTCTCGTGCATAACGTTCGAGCGTCTCTCTGTCGTCGGTGAGAGCATTTATTAGACGTTCGTTTTCGTCGATGCTGTGTTGTGTGGCGGTATTTTCTCGTTTGAGCCTTATATTTTCAGACCTCAAACGCCACGATTTAATGAAGCTGTTAGTGTCGAAAAAGGTCATCCACACCACAAACACCACTCCCACGAATATATATCCGTATCTGCTTAGAAAAAAATAGCGGATATATGAGAAAACAACATCGATTTTCTTGAACATCGCTTTGCCCCGTCGGCCGTTTACTGTGAATTCATCTTGAGGAAGCTCACCTCTCGCTCCGACAAGAAACGCCATTTGCCGCGCGGGAGATTTTTCTTCGTCAGCCCTGCAAAATATACTCTATCGAGGTTTACGACCTTATATCCGAGGTGTTCGAACATACGCCTTACGATGCGGTTTCGTCCGGAATGTACCTCGATGCCTACTTGCTTCTTGCTGTCGTCTTTTACATACGATACGTCATCGGCTTTCGCCTCGCCGTCTTCGAGGGCGATGCCGTCTTTGAGCTTCTGCATATCGCTATCTTCCAAGTCCTTATCGAGCCCCACGTGATATATCTTTTTGAATAGGTGTTTCGGGTGTGTAAGCCTTGTAGTGAGTTCGCCGTCGTTGGTAATGAGTATCACGCCGGTCGTATTGCGGTCGAGCCGTCCTACGGGGTATACTCTTTGCTGGCAAGCACCATTGATAAGGTCGAGTACGGTCTTGCGGTCTTTCGGGTCGTCGGAGGTGGTGATGATATTCTTCGGCTTATTGAGCAAGATATATACTTTCTTCTCCAACGAAACGGGTTCGTCGTGGAAGTATACCTTATCTTGTGCCGGTACTATCTTCGTGCCGAGCGTTGTTACTATCTGCCCGTTTACGCTCACTACCCCACTCGCAATGAAATCGTCGGCTTCTCTTCGCGAACATATATTGGAGTTCGCCAAGAATCGATTGAGTCGCATAGGTTTGCTCGTATCCATAAAATCGGTCGAATACCGTACCTGTCGAGAGTTGCCCGCCGAGTACAGATTGCGCGGAGACTCTGCGTAGTCTCTCTTGCGGCTGTCTCTGGGAGTATAGCTCCGATTGTCGCCTGTCTGGCGAGGCTTACGCTCACTATTGAAAGGTTTTCGGTCGCGCTCGAATGGCTTGCGGTCGCTATTGAAAGGTCTGCGGTCGCGCTCGAAAGGTTTACGGTCGCTATTGAAAGGCTTGCGAGTATTTTCGAAAGGTGTTTTACGTTTTTCGTCTCTGTTGTCGGCGTTATTGCTATCTGCCGTATGATTGTAGCTTGGTTTACGACCTCTATTGAGGGTATTATTCTTCGAGAAATTCGGGTTGAAGCTCTTGCGTTGCTGTCCGCCGAATGTCTGATTGGTATTGCTACGTTTGAATTTGTCTTTATTTATTTTCATACATATATAGATTAATAAAATAGGAGTTCGTACCGTATCGCCGTACGTACAAACAAACGGCAAAGTTAGTACTTTTTTATTAGAAAAATATATTCTACCTTTGCCGAAAAATATATATGCACATACTTTACGAAGACAATCATATTATAGCCGTAAACAAGTCGTCGTCGGAGATAGTACAGGGCGACAAGACAGGCGACAAACCTCTGGTAGAGTCTGTCAAAGAGTATTTAAAAGAGCGTTATCTGAAAAGCGGAAATGTCTTCTGCGGTGTAGTGCATCGCCTCGACCGCCCCGTATCGGGTGTGGTCATTTTCGCCAAGACATCGAAAGCTCTCGCACGCCTCAATGAGATATTAGCCCTCCGACAGATAACCAAAAAGTATTGGGCTATAGTATACTCGCCTCCCCAAGAGCCTCAGGGTACGCTCCGACACTTTCTGGTCAGAAACGAGCAACAAAATAAGTCTTACGCTTACCCGAAAGCTGTGCCTCAGTCGAAAGAGGCTGTTTTACACTACAAAACACTCGGTAAATCGGATAGATACACTCTGCTCGAGGTCGACCTCGAGACAGGCAGGCATCACCAGATACGTTGCCAACTTGCCGCAATGGGCTGCATCATCAAAGGCGACCTAAAATACGGTGCTCCTCGCTCAAACCGAGGCGGAGGCATCTCGCTACACGCCCGAAGCGTCGAGTTTGTACACCCCGTAAAGCAAGAAAGGATAGTGATAGAAGCTCCCGTACCCGACGATACGCTTTGGCAGGCTATAACTAAAGATTTACAACAGTAATACCCGCTCCGCCGAGCTGCACGTGTTCGTCGCCGAACGACTTTAGAAACGACAGACCGCTCAAATACTCGCGAATAGCTTGTCTGAGAGCTCCTTCGCCAGTACCGTGTAGTATCCTCACCTGCCCTACATTTGCCATACGAGCATCGTCGATATAGTACATTACCGCCTTCAAAGCCTCGGCCACACGCATACCCCGCAGGTCTATCTCTTGCGAGAAATTGAGTTGCCGCCGCCGTATCTCGTTGATAGTTGCTCTCGAAAGCCCTCCTTTTGCAGTCTGTTTTAACCTATTGCCCGTTGCTGCCTCCAGATCAGATAGACGGACGGTCGTCTTTATCGCTCCGAAGGCAACGATAGCCTTTTTGTCGCTTATATCGAGTATCTCTCCTACTACACTTTGCCCTTTCATTACTACACGGTCGCCTATTTTGAATGTCGCAGAAGCAGGCTTGTCTACTTCGGTCTTCGGTACTATATCGTCGGTAAACGAGCGTATCGTCCGACGTGCCTCGGCGGTCTTAGCCTTATCTGCGTTGCTCTCCTTGATGGTACGGATAGTATTCTCGATAGTAGCATTAGCAGAATCTACTATTTGGCGAGCTTCCATTTTCGCCTGGCGGATAATCTCTTTTTTCTCTGCCTCTATACTCGATAGCTTAGCCTCGTACTGCGATATTATTTCGTCTTGCTCTTTCGACCGTCGGCGTATCTTTTCGCGCTTATTCTCCCAATAGACCTTGTTTTTTATTGCTGCCTGCGTCAGGCGATCGTAGTTGATAGCTTGCTGCCCTACAAGTTGTTTTGCCGCAGCTATGATATTTTGAGGCAGACCTATGTTTTGGGCTATCTCAAGAGCAAACGAACTCCCGGCCTGTCCTATCTTCAGCTCAAACAAAGGCTTCAGCTTGCTTCTGTCGTAGAGCATGGCGCCGTTGACTACGCCCTCGGTCTGCTCGGCAAAGTATTTGATGTTTGTGTAATGCGTTGTTATCACGCCAAATACACGTTTACGGCAGAACTCTTCGAAGGTAGCCTGAGCGATAGCTCCGCCCATTTCGGGCTCCGTACCCGAACCAAATTCGTCTATTGCCACCAATGTTTTTTCTGTGGCATTTTTTACGAAAAACTTCATATTCTGCAGGTGCGAAGAGTATGTCGATAGGTCGTTTTCGATATTCTGCCCGTCGCCTATGTCGAGAAATATATCGTCGAATACTCCTGCCTCGCTATCTTCGGCAATAGGTATTGGCAAGCCGCATTGCAGCATATATTGCAGTAGACACACTGTTTTGATACAAACCGATTTACCGCCGGCATTGGCTCCCGATATTACTATTATTCGCTCTTTGTCGTCGAGCTTTATATCGAGAGGTACTATCTGCCCTCCCTGTTTTTCGAGCAATTCCTGTAATATCGGGTGGCGTCCTTTGCGCCAATCTATCACACATCGGTCGCCTATATCGGGACAAATTGCTTTGATGTGTATGGAGTATTTTGCGATGGCATTCAGGGCGTCGAGCTGTAGGTAGATTTTTTGTGCGTGCAGAATATTGGTATATTCGGGTCTGATAGACGAGGTTACGGCAGTGAGTATCTTTATTATCTCTTTTCGTTCGTCGCTTTCGAGTTCTCGTATTTTGTTGTTGAGCAGTACTACCTGTGAAGGTTCGATATAGAACGTTTTTCCCGAAGCCGATTCGTCGTGAATAATACCGTCGATTTTACGTTTATTCATCGATAGTACGGGGATAACGAGCCTTCCCTCACGTACGACGGGAGCAGCGTCTTTCTCTACCAACTCGTCGGCTTGTGCCTTTTGGAGTATCCTCTGAAGAGTCTTTGATATCGACGCCTGAATCTGTGACTTTGTCGAACGAATTTGCGCCAACTCGGGAGTAGCATTGTCTTTTATTTCACCGTTTTTATCGAGTATCCGCGATATATCTTTTAGCACACTATCGGCAATAGCCACATTGCTTAAATAGTTTGCAAGCAGCGGATGACACTCTTTGTTTTTCTTCGAAAAAAAGTCTACAAGCTGCCCTAGACACTCAAGAAACTTTTTGACAGACAGCAATATATCTGTTTCTAAAAAAGTGCCCTCTATTTCGGTCGATTTAAACGGTACTCGAAAATCGTCTATCTGGTATATAGGTAAAACATTGATATTGTTCTCGAGTAGGTCGAACATTTCTTTGATATATTCGAGCCGATGTTTTATCAAATAGTAGTCGTTAGTGAAATTGAGCTTGTCTATAAATACATACGACAAGTCGTTGACACACATCTTTTTGATATTGTTTCTCACAATATCGACACCTATCTTCTGCTCGAAACTGTCGGGGTATATCATTTTGGGTTATCGATAGCGTACAAGTACAAAGTATATAATTGGTTTCAAGATAATGTTATGAGGGCGACCTCTAAAAAATCCTGCAAAATTATGTATAATTTTCGATTGGTACAACAGCGCTCTTCTCCGTAACTATACGTTTTTTCACTCGACCGCAATTCTAAAAAAAGCAGGCACCACTTGCGGTAACCTGCTTTCTAATTAATAAATAGCTTGCTTAGTACAACAACCGAATGCCATTTGCTATTTGAGCTGAGATGCTTTTTTCAGTAACTTGCTTATATATCCGAGCATCTCCTTATTGTTGGCGTTTGTAATATCCGAATACTCTTTCAGTAGAAAAATTTTCTCGTTGGGCAGAAGCTTTCGGCTATACATAAGGTCTCTGATAGGATACTCTACAAATAAGATAGATAGATAAAACATATTACCCACCGTTTTATTGCTGAATATTCTTGAATTATCATCGTCCTTATCGGCAGAGAGAAGATTTTTCATATATTCCGACCCTTCCGAACTATAGATATCGAACAATAGTTCCGACAAAAGAGGTTTTCTATCGCCTGTCTCTTTAAGCGACTTAGGAAACAAGTAGTTGTTTTTCAGCTCTAGAGAGGGATAATATCCACTCTTTAGTACATCTGCAATTCTATACCTTTGGTAGAATTTCATCTCTTCGTCTTCGCTTGCATTGAACATATCGGTATTGATACCTCCTCCTGTTTTGGCAAATCTACCTTTTAAAATGGGTAAAAGTTTGTTCATCAGATAGTCTCCCATCTCTTTTACTTCCTCCTTGGTATAGAGAGATTCTACCGAAGGCTGCGAATTTACTGCTACAAAAGGACTAATCAACAAAAGTCCAAACACGAACAATTTTATTTTTTTCATTTTTTAATTCTAATTATATGGGGTTATTTTCATAAAAACGATAGTTTTATCCGTCTTCGGTATTTTCACTATATGGTATATGCTCCCTATATCTGCGGTCATACCTTTACGTAAATTTTCCACTCTGATCTCAATCTTATCTTTAAATTCGGTTATATTGGTTATATCTATAGTCGAAGAACTATTATTGCTCTCGATAACAGCTATCACCATATCGGTATCAAAATTAATTTTTAACTGCGACAAATTAGGTATTTCGAATGCTTCTATAAAGTCATCCAAGCTTTGTTGCGACTTCAATACAAAATTGTTACTACGATAGACTTTACTAATATACCCTTGAGCTATTGAATTAACTGGTATATTTTTAGTTTGCTCTTTCTCTTTTTTTTCGCATCCTTGTATCGCCCAAGCACTACATACGGCTATAATTACAATAGCGACAATACTTGTTACTCTTACAAAGATATGATGTTTCGTCTTTATTATGTTTTTCATGGTCTTGCTATTTGAAGGGTTACTTTATACATTTTCTTAGCAATATCGGGAAGTACCATTGGGAGTCTCTTCATTATAAAGGTCAGTCGTAGGATAAGGCAATAGCCACAATGCTTTTAATACATACCCCAATGTGTCCAATTCATTTGAAATTATAGTAGAGTCTCCTTGCGAGATTCTAATTATACCACACCCCGAAATATTAGTGAATAGTCTGTTTACAGTACCATTTTTTTTCAATGAAAATCCGAGAATGGCATGAGGGTCCAATAAGTCGAAACGAGAACAGTCGTAATAAGGGGCTCTCTGGTCGAAAACAGAATCGAAAACGATAATATCGCCCGAATCGGCATACAAACGAATACTATCGCCAAAAGATAGTGATATTGTTTTCGTTTTACTGTCAACAATAGGCGGCTTATTCTTATCACATCCGCTCAAAAACACGACTACCGCCACAAGCAATAACAAAAATCTGTTTTTTTTACAAATATTCATGACTTCTTTACATTAATTGTTGTTGTTGAACTTTTATCTTTGGTATCGTCCAAAGAATCGAAAATCACTTTTACTACATAGCTATCATACACTATATCGGTGTAGTAAAAGTCAAATGTGTAATAACACGTACATCTGCAATATAAATCAGGTGAAGCAGTTGTCTCCGTTATCAGTAGAGTAATATTATTACCATCGATTGTCTGTGTTGCATTAAACGTAGAACAACATATATAATTGACTCCTACTGTGAGTTTTAGCGAATCGTTTTTAACAGAAACCACTAATGTATCCTGCTGGTTTATTGCTTCTCGATAATCATCAGACAATTCTGTTTTGTTGTTACATCCTGTGTATTCTATTGTCTTAAATTGTGTTTGTCTCGTTACTTTTTTACAATTAACCAACGCTACGGCAAATACTGCTACAAGTAATATCGCGGCGGGCAATATTCTAAAAATCAACTTATTCATAATCATATGTTTTTTAAATCATTTGTGTTTTCGTAGTGTATTTTTGGGGCATACACACAACTGCCCTTGTTTTTGTGTATTTTCCCGCTGCTCCATTCGACGGATTCATTAAAAGCATTAATTATAGCTTAATACACAAAGGAGAGAACAAGCTACTCCGTCTCTTAGCACCTCGTCGGCACTAAGCGGAGCGGGCGACAATGCCAACGAAACGTGGAGAGTATTTAAAATGAATCTGTTGGCACGCGTCTATCGATAGTAGCTCACGTGTGGCTACACTCAAAGACTTCGGTGCTTGTTTGGTACTGTCAGCTCTCGATAAGTCAACTATTGAGAGAAAGCTTACAATAGAGTCTATCAGAAACCGTATCGTATATGTAAGCATATTTTTGTAGAATATTTTTGGCAAAAATAGTTATTATTTTTCAAATACCAAATTTTACTGCATTAAAAAAATATAAAAACTTGATTTTATTCATCGCTATTTGTATTAGAGTCGATAAAAACTCAAAAAAAATTGTTTTTCGTACCTACGAAATCTGCCACCAAACCGAATATTTAGCTAAAATCGATACTTCGGTACGAAATGTTAGCTCCCGACGGCGAAAAAATTTGTACTTTTGTACCCTCAAAAAAATGTATCATATACGTTTCATTTTTGAACAACTCATTTTTTTTATGAATAAACCTACACTATTGATACTTGCAGCAGGAATGGGTAGCCGC
>ERZ773014.151-NODE-151-length-46393-cov-18.065324_pt1 | contig 46393 bp, 41 predicted proteins | sample MGYA00580841_ERZ773014 | MGnify/ENA primary metagenome ERZ773014 (study PRJEB29015, sample SAMEA2737989) | human oral metagenome | biome: human oral; feature: human-associated habitat; material: dental | place: China | collected 2067 ... | reverse complement strand
AACGCATAATAATACCCCTTTCACCGGTTTGTCCAGTAAAAGGGGTACATATCAAGTCATTTTTGACTCCAAAGTCTATTTTATTATTTTGTAGTATATTTTCCAGTTTTATAATCAATCACTACTCCTTTTTGGAAGTTGTAGATAAAGACATTGTACTTTACACTTGCTCCGCTATCTTCTACAGACATAGCTTCCATAATAACGCCTTGAGCAACAAGATCGTTATCTTTAAATACAGGAGTAACACGATAGCGAACATGTTTTTTTGTTTTTTTAACATAATCTGCAACTTCATTTTCAAAAGGAATCATGTTGAGATTCATAAATCTTGTTCCAGTCATTAAATTTCTATTATTATCATTTTCTCCAGCTAGTTGAAATGCAATAAGGTGGCAGCGATCATAGATATGACTTCCTCTGTTGCTTTGCCAACCACTAGGCCGAATATGTGCTATTTCTCCACGACGATTAGTGGGCATAAGCTCTACACCAATAATTCCATTGGCTTGTCCGACACGTCCTAGACTATCTAGTGGGCTGTAATTTTCAAAAGATGTTGTTGATAAATCCTCTTTACTAAAATATGGATTGTTATTGTTTAAAATCTTATATTTAGTATTATCATTTGCTTCATTTTCACTTGGAGCAGTTAGCGACTTGATAACATTTTGTGGGATAGTTGATGTTTCTTGGAATGGTGTAGCCGAATTTCCTTTATTAAAGGTATATCGACTAATAATAAGTGCGAGAAGAATAATTATTAAAATTGAAATTATAGAAAGTAGAGAAAACTGTTTTTTTCTTCTTTTAGCCATAGCTTCTCCTTATCGAAAATGTTAATAATTTATAACCTTTATTAAAGGTTGATTACCTTATAGTGTAATAAAATTTATTTTTTAAAATAATTAATTCCCATTGCATCTTTTACTTCATCAAGTGTAGCAGCAGCAACTCTTTCAGCTTTTTCACTACCAGCTTTTAGCATATTGTATACTTCAGCTTTGTCTTTAGCAAACTCTTCACGACGCTCTCTAATTGGGCGTAAATACTCTTGCATAACTTCGTTAAGACGTCGTTTAAGTTTCATATCGCCAAGACCACCACGTCTGTAGTGTTCTTTTAGTTCAGCTACCTCGTCAGTACGTGGATCAAAAATATCTAAGTATGTGAAGACAACATTTCCTTCAACTTGCCCAGGATCTTCAACACGAATGTGATTAGGATCAGTATACATTTTCATGATTTTAGCTTTGATATTTTCTTCACTATCTCCTAGATAGATACCATTGTTAAGACTTTTACTCATCTTACCTTGTCCGTCGATTCCTACAAGACGTGCATGATTTTTTGGAGGAAGTACTATTTCTGGAAGAACAAGAACTTCTTTATTATAAGTTCTATTGAAGTCTCTAACAATTTCACGTGTTTGTTCAAGCATAGGTTTTTGATCTTCACCTACTGGTACGTGAGTAGCTTTAAATGCAGTTATGTCAGCTGCTTGACTAACTGGATAAGTGAAGAATCCAGCAGGTATGCTTTCTCCGAATTTTTTATCATTTATTTCTTGTTTAACAGTAGGGTTACGTTGAAGTCTTGATACTGTTACTAAGTTCATATAATACATATATAATTCTGCAAGCTGCGGAATTTGTGATTGAATAAAGACAGTAGACTTAGTTGGATCAATACCAACAGCTAAATAGTCTAAAGCGACTTCTGTAATGTTTTGAATAACTTTTTCAGGGTTATCAGCGTTATCAGTAAGAGCTTGTTGATCGGCAATCATAATAAAAATATCAGTATCTTTTTCATTTTGTAAAGCAACTCTGTTTTTTAAAGAGCCAACATAGTGACCTAAATGAAGTTTTCCAGTTGGTCTATCACCAGTTAAAATAATTTTCGTCATAAATAGAGGAACTCCTTTAAAGTATTTTTCTAATTATCCTTTTATTATATCATAATATAAGCTAAGTTTGTTTGAAAAGTTCAATTCTTTTATGAAAAATAAAAGTATTTTTGTTTATGAAAAATGCTTTTTGTATTATAATAAATTATAAAGAAATAAGTTTTATAAACTAAGGAGAATAAAATGATATATATAGAATCAAAAAGTAATGATCCACGCTACAATACAGCGTTAGAGTTTTATGCATTTAATGAGCTTGCTAAGAAAGATGATGTTTTTATGTTATGGATAAATTCACCATGTATAGTAGTAGGTAAAAACCAAAATACAACAGAAGAAGTCAACCAAAGATTCTGTGATGACAATGATATAAAAATAGTTCGTCGTGTAAGTGGTGGAGGAGCTGTCTATCATGATTTAAATAATTTAAATTATACTATTATTTCTAATGGACGTAGCGGAGAAGAGTTTGATTTTAAATCATTTTCACAACCAGTTATAGATGCATTGGCTTCATTAGGCGTAAAAGCTGAGTTTACAGGACGTAATGACCTTGAAATAGACGGACAAAAATTCTGTGGAAATGCACAATATGTTCGTTCAGGACGTATTATGCATCATGGATGTTTAATGTTTGATGTTGATACTTCAGTATTAGCAAATGCTTTAAAAGTATCAAAAGATAAAATTGAGTCAAAAGGTATCAAATCAGTTCGTTCAAGAGTTACAAACATTAAAGATCACTTACCTAATCAAGAAATGACAGTAGCAGATTTCGTAGTAGCACTTAAAAAATATATGAGTGAAAAATATGAAATGACTGATTTTGTCGCTACTGAAGAAGATGAAAAAGCTATTTTAGCAATCCAAGAAGAAAAAAACAACTCTTGGGATTGGGTATATGGAAAAAATCCAGACTTCAATATCAAACGTAATAGAAGACTTAAAACAGGTAAAATTGAAGCTAACATTATGGTAGAGCAAGGTGCTATTACGAGTATTAAGTTCTTTGGAGATTTCTTTGGAGTGATGGATGTTGAAGATATTGCTAAGAAATTGATAGGGGTAAAATACCAAAAAGAAGATATTCAGAAAGTACTAGAGCAAATAGATATCAATTCATACTTCTTAGGAGCAACACTAGAAGAAGTAGTGGATATTCTGGTTGATTAATTCTAAATATTAAAAATTATAAAATGGGAGGAATTAATATGATAATTACAACAACACAAGATGTTCCAGGTATGGAAATAGTGGAGTATAGAGGACTTGCTACTGGGGAAGTAGTAGCTGGAATTAACTTTATAAAAGATATTGGGGCAGGAATTCGAAACCTTTTTGGTGGAAGAGTCAAAGGGTACGAAGATGAAATTATTCAAGCAAGAGCTGAAGCTTTAAAAGAATTAGAAGCTCGTGCAGAAGCAATGGGAGCTAATGCGGTTATCGGAGTTAGAATTGATTTTGATGCTCTAGGAGGCGATGGTAACAATATGCTTTTAGTTACAGCTACAGGAACAGCAGTAGTTGTTAGATAAGAATTTAAAACTATATATACAAAATTAATAGAAAAAATAAAAAATATAGTGTATAATACAAAGAAGTAAACTAAAATATGAGGGGAAAATACGATGAAAAAAGTATTTAATTTTAAAAAGATTTTTTCTACCTTACTATTAGCAATTGCTTTGGTGGTTTCTGCTGTATCTGTATCAGGATGTAGTAAAGACGATAATTCTAATTCAAATTCATCACAAGCAACGTATAAAGTAAGCGCAGAAGAAAAAGAATATTTATCAAAACGTTTTGCTGATTTATCTAAGATTAATAATGAAGTAGTGGCGTACGTTTATGCTCCAGGAACAAAATTAGACGAACCTGTTGTTCAAACTAATGATAACGAAACATATTTAGATAAAACTTTTGAAGGGAAAATAGTTCCTTACCTAGGTACAGTATTTATGGATGCTGACAATAATAAAAACTTTGGTGACAGATTAACTTGGTTATTTGGTCACGCGCGTGGAAGTAAGGTTGCAGACAATCGCATGTTTAATGACGTGAATTTCTATGATAAACAAGAGTTTATGGATCAGCACAAATATGTTGTGATTGAGACTCCAGAAAGAAAATATTATTATGAAGTAGCATTCTTAACAATTGTTCCAGAAACAACATCATTTTACCGTTTAGATTTCGAAAATGATGAAGATTTCCTAAAACAATTAACAAATGTTAAGAAAGATGCTAGAACTAAAAATGATAATGTTCAATTAAAAGGAAATGATAAGTATCTTGTATTGTCAACTTGCCGTGAAGAAGATGAAACAATTCGTTCAAATCTATATCTTCGTTTAATCCCAGATAATGAAATGAATGATTTCTTGGCAAAACACAAAGATGATCTTAAATATGTAGCAACAAGATAATAAGAAATAGTCTATAGTTTAAAAAAACTATAGACTATTTTTGTGTTTATTTTGGCATGCGTCTGAATTCTCTAGTTAAGAAAAATAATGAAACACTAAATGCACAAATATCAGTTATAGGTGTGGCATATATTATACCATCAATCCCAAAGAAATGAGATAATGTTAATAACATAGGCAATAAAATAATCATTTGTTTAGTAAGTGCTACTGTAACACCAATTTTGGGTTTACCAATAGCAGAAAAAAATGTTGAACTAGAAATATGAATACCGTTGATAAAAGTAAATAATAAGAAAAATCTCATATATCTAACAGCAAATTCAAAATATAGTTCGTTACCATTACCGAAGGCAGCAACAATTTGTTTAGGAAATAGCTCAAATATTGAAAAGAATACTACAGAGATAATTATCGCGTATTTCATCATATAGTGCATAGTTTCACGTACACGATTGTAATCTTTTGCTCCATAGTTGAAACCAAAAATAGGTTGAGCTCCTTGAACGAGACCGATAATTATAGAAACAAATATTATATTAACTTTGGCTACAATTCCAGCTACTGCAATAGGTATATCATTACCGTAAATAGATTGTGAACCATAGGTATTAAGTAAGTTATTAGTTACAATTTGAATAATCATACTAGAGCCTTGAAAAACAAATGATGTCATTCCTAAAGCTATAGATATTTTTAACAATGAAAACTTAGGTATAAAATCTTCCTTATGGAATTTAACACTCTTAAATCTAGGAAAATAAAATAATAGTATTGCTGCTGATATAAATTGGCTAATAACAGTAGCCCAAGCAGAACCAGCAATTCCCCATCCAAATCCAAAAATAAAAATGGGATTTAGAATAATATTCAAAACGGCACCCAATACTATGGCGTACATAGAATACTTCGGACTATTATCAGAACGAACCATCGGGTTGGTACTAATTGACAGAAGTAAGAAAGGGATACCTAAAGAAGAGATGCTAGCAAATGTTTTTGCATAAGGTAATATTTCATCAGTAGAACCAAAAGCGTACATAAGTGGTTCTAAAAATATATGAATTAAAATTGTTAAAATAACACCTATAATAAAAAGTGATGATACAGATGTTCCAACTACAGCTTTGGCTTTTTCTGGATTTCCTCGACCAAGTTCTAGATTGAAATTAGCGGCGGCTCCAATACCAATCATAAGACCAAGAGCAAGACATATAGTAGTTATAGGGAAAGCTATATTAGTTGCTGCATTCCCTAAATAACCAACTCCTTGTCCAATAAAGATTTGGTCAACAATACTATATAATGCGTTTATTATATTAGCTGTTATTGCTGGCCAAGCAAAGGATATAAGTAGTTTTTTTATAGGTTTAATACCAAGTGGATTTTCTATTGTAGAATCTTTCACATAAACCTCCTAGTTAGTTTTTAATAAAATAGTTATTATTAAAAATTTTTAAACATTATACTTTATTATAAAGTAATTTTCTACATTTTAAAATAGGTATTTAAAAAATTTTTAACTCTTTATGAAAAAATTGGTAATTGATTTTTAAAAATGATATTATAATTAAGCAGGGGTGATAAAATGTCGAGAGAAGAAAAATTAAGAACAATAATTAATACAATAGATATATCTGAATACAGTAAAACTCACAAAAATGTAGATAAGCAAGGTTGTCTTAGTAAGACATACAAAGATCCTCAAGATTTTTGGCTTTCCTCTAATTATTCAAAGAAAAAATATGCGGATTATAAACCATTTCAGTTTGTAGATGGAGAAGGAATAAGATGTTCTATATATTTAAGTGGATGTTTATTCGCTTGTAAGGAGTGTTTTAATGAAAGTATTCAAAATTTTAATGTAGGGCAAGAGTACACAAAAGAAGTAGAAGATAAAATAATAGATGATTTAAGACATACATATGTTCAAGGTCTAACTATTCTTGGGGGAGAGCCATTTTTAAATACACAAGTTGCAATTTCTTTAGCTAAAAGAGTACGAGAGGAATTTGGGGATGGTAAAGACATCTGGGTTTACAGTGGTTACACTTATGAGCAACTTTTAAATGGTAGTGAGGATAAAAAAGAATTGCTATCACTTTGTGATATTTTGGTAGATGGCCCATTTATGATTTTTTTAAAAGATTTAAGCTTGCGTTTTAGAGGTAGTAGTAATCAACGAATAATAGATATAAAGAAATCTACTAAAGATAATGTTGTTTTATATTTAGAGTAGCGGTTATAGTTAATAAAAGTATTTTGACAATAGATATCTTTTTTGATAGAATAGATTATCACTAATTAGAGATTCTCAATACCTCTAATATTTTTAAAAAAGAAAGGAGACTTGTAATTTGAAAAATATTATAGAAATTTTTAAAAATGATATAAGGGAGATTTTTCGAAAAACAAGGATGTGGATAGTAATAATTGGCCTAATTCTATTACCTTCAATGTATGCATGGCCAAATATACTTTCAGCATGGGATCCATATGGTCATACTAATAATATAAAAGTTGCAGTAGTTACAGAAGATAGTGGTGCTGAGGTGAGCGGACAAAAAGTCAATCTAGGAGAGAATTTGGTAGAAGGGCTAAAAAACAATAAAAACCTTGATTGGCAGTTTGTAAAAAATAAGCAAGAGGCAGAAGATGGAGTGAAGATAGGGGATTATTATGCGAGTATAGTAATTCCCAAAAGTTTTAGTGACGATATAACATCTGTGAGCAGGGGAGTTCCTAAAAAGGCGACTATTGAATATACTGTTAATGAGAAAATAAATGCGATAAGTCCAAAAATAACAAATAGTGGGGCTTCAGCGATTGCGAATAATATCAGCAAATCTTTCGTAGAAATAGCCAATGGTGTTATTTTTGAGAAGTTACATGAGGCTGGAATTAAATTTGAACAAAATTTACCTTCAATAGAGAAGACGAAGGAAGAGATTTTTAAATTAAACGATAATTTCTCAAATTACGAAAATGTTCTATCTGAACTAATAGGTAAGACGGAACAGGGACAAAAGATTCTTAATACTATTCAACAGACTTTGCCGGATATTGATAGATTTGCTACCAATAGTATTATGTTAGCAGATAAGGCTGATATAACAATTAATAATATACAAAGTTTTAATGAGAAATTACTGCCTCTAATTAGCAATCATTTAAAAGTTGTAGAAGATGTTTCAGGAGAAGCAAATAGTCTTGCTCAAAAAATTCAAAGTAAACCAGATAATGTAGAAGAAACAAAAGAAAAACTGAAGTTGTTAAATACTCGACTAGAAGCGGGAGAAGAAAGACTACGTGTTGTAAAAAGCATTTTTGAGTATTTAAATGAATTATCAGGAGAGAACATACTTCAAAATCAATTAAATAAGATCAATACATTGGAAAATGATTTAACTAAAGTTAAAGAAGTAAATAATAAAATTTATACTAATATAGATAACTATGATGAAATAGCAGATGATATTAAGAAAGATTTTGTTGATCGAACAAAACGTATTAACGAAATATCAACAAATATAGATAACAGATTGAATGACGATATTGCTCCACTAGTTGCTAAAGTGTTAACTAAAGCAGACATAAATATTAATGAAATCTCTAAGCTAATTATAGGAGCTCAAAATGAACTACCAGAAGTAGAAGCGAAGATATTAAGTACAGAGGTGAAAATTCAAAGAGCTCATGCTAAGTTAATAACTATACAAAAAGAATTACCAGAAGCAAAAGAAAAAATTAAAAAGCTAACCGAAGAGATTAAAAAGGCAGAAGCAGGAACAAATACAAATATGTTGTTTAATTTATTGAAAGTAGACTATAAACAACAAGCAGAATTTTTTGCAAATCCTGTTCAGCTTAGTGAGAATAAATTGTACCATATTAAAAATTATGGTTCTGCAATGACTCCATTTTATACAGTGTTATCAATATGGGTTGGAGCACTACTTATGTCATCGTTATTAACTACAAAAGTGGAAGATGAAAAAGGTAAATATAAACCATGTGAGAAGTATTTTGGACGTTGGATACTATTTTTAGTAATATCATTGTTTCAAACATTGGTAATTACACTAGGAGATATGTATATCCTTGGAACACAAGCAGTGTCGCCATATAGATTTGTTTTTTATGGTTTATTAATATCGGCCTTATTTTCGTCTATCATATATACTATAGTACATCTTTTAGGAAATGTGGGAAAAGCTATTTGTATTATATTGTTGGTGCTTCAATTAGGAAGTTCAGGAGGAACCTTCCCAATTCAAATGACTTCGAGCTTTTTCCAAGCATTATATCCTAAAGTACCATTTACTTATTCAATAGGATTGTTAAGAGAAGCGGTAGGTGGAGTATATATACCAGCAGCCCAACGAGATATGAAAATATTACTAATTGGTATAGTAATAACGTTGATAAGTGGTACTATTTTAGTTCATTTAAAATCTCGTTCTAAAAAATTAAGCGCTGAGCGAGAAAAATCAAAATTATTCTTGTAAAACAAGAAAACTTTTAAAGTATTATAACTATGTACTTTAAAAGTTTTTTTATATTATTAAAAATGGATTGTATATTATAACTAATTAGATTTGGTCTATATAAGTATATGAACGACCAATTAACAAATGAAAAAATATATTTTTTATGGTATAATTATTAAAATATAAATCCTAGTATTATAGAGGAAAAATTATGACAAAAACACTAGATAGAACTAAAGACATTTTTTTAGATACAATGCTTTTAGGAAAAGAAATATTAGTAAAAAAAATAAAAACAACCAATAAAACAAAAGTAACGGTGGTTATAGCTGCCTTTAGAAATATAACTAGATTAAAATCAATTTTGGAGAATATTCTTAAACAAAGTTTTCAAGAATTTGAAATTATTGTTGTAGATGATTCATCAAGTACAGAAGTAGAAGAATTTATTTCAACTTATGATAACAGTAGACTAAACTACATAAAAAAACAACTTGGATCAAATTCATCAGCAAAAAATTGTGCGTTAGAATTTGCCAAGGGTGAATACGTCGTTTTTTTAGAAGAAAATATTAGACTAAAATCTGATTATATTGAAAATTTATATGGTCTTGTAACTGATAAGAGTTTAGATATAGCTATTTTGACGAGAGACAATTATAGTAATATTTTAGGAGAAACAATCGTAACAGGACAAAAATATTTAGAAGAAGAGATTAAACAATTTAAGAGTGACTTAGATTATAATTTGACATCGTGTATGTTTAAGAAAAAGTTTCTTGATGTTTATAATTTAAGATTTCAAGAAGACATGTTATCTCTTGAGAATCTATATTTTAAATTAAAAACTTTTGATATAGCTGGGAAAGTATGTCAAAGTTCACGCGTAGGATATATAGAATTAAAAGAGGAAAAAACAGTTCGTAATCAAGCGATGATTGATGCTTCAACACGTAGAATAATGTTGGCAACAGAAAAAATAGAAGAATTTAAAGCAGGAAAAAGCTATGAGAATAGTTTAAACCTTTTATGCGGATATTTATTTTTTGATGTATTGCGAATGTACGATGATATGGCAGGAGAGGAAAAATTGCTTGAGCTTATAAAATCTAAAAAGAATTATTTTGAAAGCGATACTTTTGTTAATAGAACTTTGATAAATATGTCGCCAATATTATTTGCAAACTATTTGAATAGAAAGGATAGAGGATAGGTATGAGAAGAATATTACATAATGTATTTTCATATGCCTTTATCTCACTATTTGCGGTAGCATTAATTTGGGCATATGTAGCACCTTTTGTGTATGAACGTATATTAAATCCTTTAGCACTATTGTTAGGCGTACCAGTATTTTTTATAATTTTTATTTATATTGTAAAAAAAATATTAGCAACAGATGAACAAGGATTAAAAAAATATAATAGGATTATAATTTTAGTTTACTTGGTTTTTCAAGCGATTATACTATCGATGGATACATTGAATTTTTCTGATGGAGCAGAGATTGAAAATGAAGCACACTATATGCTGAATTATGGTAAATTTTCTGGAGAGAGATATTTTTTAGTTTATCCTAATAATATCAATCCTACTATAATTTTATATTGGCTTTATAGAATTGCTGGATACCTTCATATATCAGAAGTATGGACATTACATATTTTCTGCTTTGCAATTACTTCTGCAACGATGTATTTAACATTTAAAACAGCAGGGAAGCTATTGTCAAAACAAAAACAAACCATAATTTTAGGTTTAATGCTAGTATATATTCCATTCCAAATGTATAGTTTATTTTATTATTCTGATAGTTTGATGGTTATATTAGTAGCTCTTATTATTTATGTTTTGATTCCATCTGATGGAAGTTTTATTTTTAGAAGTAAACATATTATAGCTGTTGCGGTAATTGTAGCTTTTGGTTGGAACTTAAGATCAAACATAATAATTATTATCCCAGCACTAATAGTTTACTTATTATTTTTCAAATGGTATAAAAATTTACTATTACTTATAATTACATTTGGAGTATCTTTTGTAGTTTTTGGCAAAGGTTTTGATATGTTATGGAATCATTACGGTTTCTTCCAAGATGCTGGATATAGATTCCCAATGCTTCACTGGGTTATGATGGGAATGAGTATTCAGGGAGGAAGTTATAACTGGCAAGATTTCCAATTTACGTATTTAAGTCAGAATAAGGCTACGGATGACTTTGGTCTATTATTCAATCGACTGACACATCGTCCTTTCTTCTTGAATTTACTAATGTTTGTTTTAAAAATCCGTGGTAATTGGAGTGACGGTACGATAAATTATACAAATGGTACGCGTGCATTACGAGATGGAGATGGATTTTTATGGCAGTTATTCTATGGTAGTAATAATAGCTTCTTCATTTATATCTCACAGATGATATATGTAGTTATTTTATTTGGGATGGTATATTATATTTATAAGAGAAGAAAAGAATATATAACATCGTGTTTCTTATTCCAAATTATTATTTTTGGAGTATTTATGTTCCATTTAATTTGGGAAGCTAAACCACGTTATGTTTATGCATGGATGCCAATTATTTTTATCTTAGGAGCAAAAGGTCTAATATTGTTTGCCGAAAGATATGAAACAACGATTTTTGATAAATATAAGAAAAAATTATATATAGCATTTGCTATAGTATTCTCACTACAAATAGGAAGTGATAGCTTCTTACGACCATCATATTCAATGAATTTAGACTATGATTCTCGTGTTATCAATGGAATAAGTATTTATGCAACAGATAACTATCTTCGAGATGGAATTGTTCGTGTGAATAGGGATACAGAAGTAGAGCAAACATTTAAAGCTACACGCAGTTTTAACTATGTTAGAGGATATATATCATCTTATGATGAAAAAAATAATTCAAAATATAAAGTTGAAATTATAGATAAAAAAGATAATAAAGTGGTGCGTGAGCATGAGTTTATTTATAGAGAATTGTATTGGGAAATACCACTTCAGACTTATACACTTCGTTGGTATTTTGATGACCTTCCAGCAGGAGATTATAGTGTTAGATTCTCGCAAATAGAAAGTGACAACAATGGAAGTATCGTAATATCAAGTGTTCCTAACGAGATGATAGATATGTATACCGCAGGAAAGCTCTATATTAATGGAGTAGATCAAAATAGAAAAGATTTATCTCTGCAGATAGGCCATCGTTATCAAAAATTATGGTGGTATTAATATAAAGACAGTAGGAGAAATGATAAAATAAAAATTTTAATTGTTAAAGGAGATAAAACTGTGATATAATAAACTCATACAGATAAGGAGGTATATAACTATGGTAAATATTTATGATAAAGCAAATGAATTTGAAAGAGCATTAAGGGAAAGTGACGAATATAAAGCTTCAGTAGCAGCCTCAGAAGGGCTTTATTCAGATGAAGAAGCTAATGCATTGTATACAGAATTTGTAGATAAACAAAAAGAATTAATTGAAAGTTCTCAAACAGGAGCTCAACCAACAGAAGAAGAATTAAAAGTATTTGAAGAAATTCAACAAAAATTAATGGAAAATGCTAAATTCTTAGAATTTGTACAGGCTCAACAAAAATTACAATTTTTAATTGAAGATTTAAACAAAATAATGTACAAACCATTAGATGAGCTTTTCGAAAAATATGGAAATAAATAATAGTAAAACCTAGATAGTGTAAAATCTATCTAGGCTTTATTTATATACATTTAATATTTTATTTAGTCTTATTTTTTTCTATATAATCTATTAATTCAATAGTAAGATCATATTTTGTAAATGGAGTTATTAAATAAATTCCATTGAAGTGTTTTAATGCAACATCAAGTAGTTTTTTACTTTCTTCTAAAGCTACTTTTTGACAAAGTGCTTTATCATCCTTTACCTTTTCTAGTTTGGCCAAAAAATCTTCTGACAATTTGATTCCTGGGACTTCGTTATGTAGGAAGATAGCATTATTATAACTAGTAATAGGCATAATTCCTAAGAAGAACGGTGTCTCAGGATAATCAGCGACAAACTCTGCTAATTGTACAATTTTATCTGATTCAAAAACAGGTTGAGTAATAAAGTAATCAGCACCAGACTTAATTTTTTTCTCAACTAATCGTTTTGTTTTTGATAAATCTCGAACATTTGGATTATATGCCGCAGCAACTGTAAAGTTGGTAGCTTTCTTAAGTGATGCACCATTGTATCCAAGGCCGTCGTTAAGTTGTTTAATGAAAGGTATTAATTTAAGGCTGGTTACATCATATACGCTAGTAGCTCCAGGGAAATCTCCCAGCTTACTTGGATCACCTGTAATGGCAAGTATATTATTGATACCAAGAAGATCAAATCCCATAAGTCGAGACTGTAAGCCGATAAGGTTATGATCTCGACACGTCAAATGCAGCAAGGTAGGTGTAGTAATATGCTCTTTTAATAAAGCAGCTGTAGCTAAATTACAAATTCTAGTACTTGCTAAAGAATTATCTGCCAAAGTTATAGCTTCAATATTTTTCTTATCTATAGCTTTTGCCCCCTCAATAAATTTATCTATATTTAGATGTTTTGGTGGATCTAATTCGGCAATTATAGTGACCTGTTTTTTTGCTTTATCTACAATTGTAGGATTATTACTTGCTACTCGAATAAGTTCTTCTTCTGCAGGAAGAGGAGTGATTATTTTTCTTCTTATCGGTTTTAGATTTTTAATACCTCGTTTTATCGCGCGGATATGCTCAGGGGTAGTACCACAACAACCACCAATTAATCTGACACCTTCTTCAACTAATAGCTTAGCACTTTGTTCAAAGTATGCAGAATTTTTTCTAAAACGATATTCGTTACCATGTGTGGTTTGAGTTAATTGTAATAAACTGGCGTTAGGATAAGCTGATAAATAACTTTGAGCGAACAAAGGAACTTGTTTTAGACTCTTTATCATATGATATGGACCCAAATGGCAATTTAGTCCAACGACATCAGCACCTAAATTAACAAGAGTACTTAAGGCATCTGTTACTTTTTCACCATTTTGAGTAATACCTGCTTCTAATAATGAAATATTAGTGATAATTGGTAGGTTAGTTAGCTTTCTTGCTTCGGTTAATACTGCACGAATTTCTTCTTGATCATAATATGTTTCAAACAATAATGCATCGATTTTATCGGTTGATAAAAGTACTTTTACTTGATTAAGTGTTTCCTTGACAATAGTTTCTAGCGTTAGCTCGCATTCGCGAAGACCACGAATTGCACCGATAGTACCGAAAACAATAGTGTCTTGCCCAGCAGCCTTACGTGCTATTTCAGCCGCTCTAATATTAATTTCTTCAAATTTATCTTCATAACCATAAGTTTTTAATTGACATTTTTTGGCAGCATAGGTATTTGTTTGAATAATATCAGCCCCTGCTTCAATATAAGCTCTATGGATTTTCTCTACAGAATCTGGATTAGAAATATTATTATATTCATGACAACTTTCTAAGCCGTTACCATAGAGAGCTGTACCCATAGCTCCGTCAGCTACGAGTACATCTTTTTCTAATCTCTCTAATAAATTTCTCATATAAACCCTCCTATTTAGCGGAAAGTTCATTTCTTATTTCTTTAGTTACCTCAACTAAAACTTCTAATGCTTCAATTGTTTCTTTTTCTGCACGAGTTTTTAATCCACAGTCAGGATTAATCCAAAACTGTTCTTTAGATAGTTTTTGAAGAGGACGCAGAATATTAGTACGGATTTCTTCTTTAGTTGGCACGCGAGGTGAGTGAATATCATAAACTCCAAGTCCTATACCTAAAGGATAAATTGCTGTTTCGAATGCAGAGATTAACTCCCCGTGGCTTCTACTAGTTTCGATAGAAATAACATCAGCATCTAAAGCTCGGATAGAATCAATTATTTCGTCGAAATTAGAATAACACATATGTGTATGAATTTGTGTCTCATCTTTTACTGATGAAGTAGCTAAACGGAATGAGAATACTGCTTCTTCAAGATATTGTTCTTTCTTATTATCTCTTAGAGGTAATCCTTCACGAATAGCAGGTTCATCAACTTGGATAATTGAAATTCCAGCTTTTTCTAGAAGATCAATTTCATTTTTAAGAGCAATAGCTATTTGATTGAAAATTTCTGCTTTAGAAATATCAGTTCTTTCAAATGACCAGTTTAGAATTGTAACTGGTCCAGTTAACATACCTTTTACTGGACGATTAGTTAGGCTTTGAGCATAAGCAGTTTCTTTAACCGTTACAGCTTCAACATGTTTCACATCTCCATAAATGATTGGCGGTTTTACTCCGCGAGAACCATACGATTGAACCCAACCAAATTTTGTAGAAGCAAATCCTGCAAAACGTTGTCCAAAGAACTCAACCATATCTGTACGTTCAAATTCACCATGAACCAATACATCGATATCAAGATCTTCTTGAATTTTTATCCAACGTGCAATTTCTTCTTCAATAAATTTTTCATACTCTTCATTAGATAATTCTCCTTTTTTCCATAATGCACGTTGAAGACGTACTTGTTTAGATTGAGGGAATGATCCAATAGTAGTTGTTGGTAATAATGGTAATTTGAATTTTTTATTTTGAACTTCACGACGAACTTTATAATCAGATAGGCGAGTTGAACGAACGTTGTCGATTGATTCTAATTCAAGGTTTCTAAAATCAGCTGCTTGTAACTTATTAAAATCATTAACATGTTTTTCATAGGCTGCATCTTCTTTACCGTCTAATTTATTCGCTAGCAAGTTAAGTTCTACTAGTTTTTGATCAGCAAAGGCTAAACCATTTAGTAAAGTTTCTTCTAATTCTGTTTCATTTTTTGTTGTAACTGGAACATGCAGAAGTGAACAAGAAGGTTGGATTACTAATTCAGCAACATTTGATTTAAGCTCTTCTAATAATGCAGAACTATCTACGAAGTCATTACTCCAAACATTACGTCCATCAACAACCCCAGCAAAAACTTCTTTGTCTTTGAATAACCCAGCTTTTATATTAGCTAAATTTTCTTCTCTACCATGAACAAAATCTAATCCAAATGCAACAGGTAAATCTACAAGTTCTTTAGCTTCAACTAGAGCTTCAAAATAAGTTTGGAAGATAAATTTAGCATTTACTTCATTATTGAAATGATTATAAACTTTATGAGCTAGCTCTATGTAGTTTTTTCCTTCATCAGTAACGAAAATTGGTTCATCTACTTGAATATAAGTAGCCCCAGCATCAGCTAATTCTTTGAACACTTGTGTATAAAGTGGAACTAACTTATCTACAGCTTTTTCAAACTCTTCTTTATCTAATCCACTTGACAGAGCAACATATGTAATAGGTCCAGTAATAACCGGCTTTGCTTTATCTCCTATGATTTCTTTTGCTTCTTTATATAAGTCAAGAAGGCGAGTATTATTTAATTTAGGGTTAATATCTTTCCATTCTGGCACGATATAGTGATAATTTGTATTAAACCATTTTTTCAATGCAGATGCAACATTATCTTTGTTACCACGAGCGATATCAAAGAACAAGTCTACATCGACTTCTCTTCCTTCAAAACGTTTTGGAATAATGTTGAATTGAACTGATAAATCTAAAATATGATCATATAATGAAAAATCACCAACTGGAATTAAATCTAAGCCAGCATCAAATTGTTTTTTGATAAATTCACGACGTAACTTTCCAGCTTCCTCAAATAGTTCATTTTGGCGAACATTACGAGCCCAATATCCTTCTATCAATTTTTTCCATTCTCTTTTTTCCCCTAAACGTGGGTAACCTAAACTTGAAATTCTTGTCATTAATCTTTCCTCCTGAAATTTAAAATTTTTGTATATGTTATAGAATTATAAAAATAAAAACGCCCTTAAACAATAATCTAATATTGCCTAAGGACGTGCGTTTTATACGTGGTACCACCTTACTTCATGGAAATGCTTTGATATTTCCACCTCATTAAAATTTTAACGCTGTTTTGTGCGTAATTATCTAACTATTGCTCGATAATTAAAACTCAAAGACCATATTCAAAAAAATTCATTAATCTCTTTTCAGCAACTGAGACTCTCTGGTGTAAATCCTTTTTTTTACTCATCTTTTCATAGTTATTATATTAATTAATTTGTATAAAATATTTTTTATTCAGTCTTAAATACGACAAAAGGGTGGTAACACAAGGGACGAAATGACCGTGTTACCACCCAATTTTATAATCTTAAATAAACTTTAATTTTACCTCTACGATTGTTAACGGTAATCAACCGAAACTAACTCATTATTACTCATTAGTTTAGCTCTGTGACCATTTACAATATACTCAAATCCTTTTTTTCACCAACCAAAAGGTCTCTAACAATTAAGTAATATTGCTCTTCACTTCATCGCTTTTAAAACTGTTAAGGGAATATTAACATAAGTTTTTTTTTTTGTCAATACTTCTTAGTAAAAAAATTAAAACTTTTTTCGGAATTGTCAGAAATCTAAGGAAGATCATATATATTAATATATTTTAAAGATAATATTTTAATAATAACTATTTAAGAAATATTTTAACTTTTACTAATAGTTAGTTAATATCCATAAGGTATACTGTATTCATCAAACAAAAAGTTTTGGTAATAAAGTATTAATAAGAGGAGAGAAATACAAATGAAAAATAACTTTATTAAATCAGAAAATTTTACAAAATGGGCAATCAGAAAAGTTAGTGTTGGTGTGGTGTCAGCTGCAATTGCTAGCGGAATTTTTATAGTTGTTGGCAGTGGAGAAGCTCATGCGAGTGATTTACAAGATAAAGCTCCTATAGTTCAAAATGTAGAAAATAAACAAGTATATGATGCAACTGAATCTAAAGTAATTGAAAACAAAGTAAATACTGTAGGAAAAGAAACAAAACAAGTTGAGAAAAGTACAGTTGAAGCAAAAAATGTTGTAAGTACTGAGAAACAACCTGAAGTAAAATCAGAAAAAGAAGTAAGTATTGAATCAAAAGAAACTGATGTGAATAATTTAATAAAACAGGCAAAAGATGTAGCAGAACCACAAACAACTCCAGTTGAAGTTAAAAAAGCAGTAATGGAGAATACAAAAGATACAATCGATGTACCAGCTAAATATTTAGATAAAGCAAACTTCCCAGGACCATTCACAGCAGGAGTAAACCAAGTAATTCCTTATGAATTCTTCGGTGGAGATGGAATGTTAACTCGCTTAATCTTAAAATCATCTGATAAAGCTCCATGGTCAGATAACGGATCAGCGAAAAATCCAGCATTATTACCATTAGAAAAACTAGGAAAAGGATTATACTTCTATGAAGTAGACCTAGAAGGAACAAAAGGAAAATCAGATAAAGAATTACTAGATTTATTAAAAGCTAATGGAACACAAAGTTACAAAGCAACAATCAAAGTATACGGTGAAAAAGACGGAAAAGCGGATCTAACAAATGTAGTAGCAACAAAAGAAGTGACTATAAATCTACATAAAGAAACTAAGCAAATGGATATGAAACCAGGTGAAAATATGATGCCAGAAAATATGACTATGGATTCTCATATGAATAAAGATATTACGCAGGATAATATGACTATGAATACTCATATGAGTAATGGAATGATGAAAAAAGGTATGCTACCAAAAACAAGTGCGGCACCTGAAGGAACAATGAGTTCAACAAATTCATCAAATACTGGAATACTAGGATTAATCATTGCAAGCTTCTTAGGTCTATTAGGATTCAGAAGAAAAAATAATTAATAAATAAAATAAACTTGTAGATTTTATCGAAATAGTGCTATACTTTTATTGTATAGTACTATTTTGATAAGAGGAGTTAAATATGGTTAATAAAATTTTATTAGTAGATGATGAAATAGAAATAACGGAGATAAATAAACGATATTTAGAGCAAGATGGATATGATGTTGATATCGCTAATGATGGTAAAGAAGCTTTAGAGAAATACAAGAAAAATAAATATTCTTTAATAATTACAGATATAATGATGCCAAATATGGATGGCTATGATTTAATCAGCGAAGTACAGTATTTAGATGAGGAACAACCATTTTTATTCATAACAGCGAAAACAACAGAGCCAGATAAAATCTACGCTTTAAGTTTGGGAGCAGATGATTATATAGTAAAACCATTTAGTCCAAGAGAATTAGTTTTAAGAGTTAAAAATATACTACGTAGAATTGAAAAAAATAGTAGTGAAAATATTTTAACTCTAGGTGATTTAGAAATTAACTATAGTAGTAGAATTGCTATGGTAAATGATAGACAATTAGAACTAACCGTGAAATCTTTTGAATTATTATGGCTACTGGCTAATAATCCGGATCGTGTTTTTTCTAAAACAGAATTGTATGAAAAAATTTGGCAAGATGAATATGTAGAAGATGCAAACACGCTAAATGTGCATATACACTCTTTAAGAAGAATTTTAACGAAACATTCGACAAAAAAAACACCAAGTGTAAAAACTGTATGGGGTCTAGGATACAAAATGGAAAAACAAGTTTAAAAATGGAAAGGAAATATAGTATGAAATTAAGAGATTATATTATTGTTGGATATATTTTATCATTTTTAATAACTATTATGGCTGTTTTTTGGGCTTCAAATTTAATGTTAATTGAAAAAAAAGATACATATTTTATAGTTGTGATTACAATAATTGCGGGGCTAATTGGAGCTACAATTAGTATTATATTATTAAAAGGTGTATTTAAGTCATTATGTGTTCTAAAGAGACAAACGATTAATATAAGTGAGAAAAATTTTGATATTAGTAATACTGTAGAAGGTCCTACTGAGTTTAGAGAATTATCGTTATCATTCAATGAAATGGCAAAACATTTAAAAGAAAGTTTTGAATCATTGGAAGAAAGTGAAAAAGAAAAATCCCTTATGATAGCCCAATTATCACATGATATTAAAACTCCTATAACTTCAATTCAATCAACGGCAGAAGGAATGTTAGACGGAATAATAAAAGGAGAAGAATATAAATATTATCTAGAAACAATTTGTCGTCAAACAACAAGATTGAATAAACTTGTTGAAGAATTAAATTATTTAACTTTAAGTGTAAAAGATACTAGTGAAGATGATAAAAATAAAACAATATTTTTAGACAAATTATTGATTGACTGTATGTCAGAGTTTAAGTTGCGAGCAGAAAAGGAAAATAGAGATATTTTTATTAAAGTTATTCCTGAGAATGCTAAAATAGTAAGTAATTACAATAAAATACAAAGAATTATCGTGAATTTGATAGGTAATGCATTTAAATATTCACCAAGTGGTACAAAAATAGAAATAGTTGCTGAAATACAAAATCAAGAATTATCTATTTCTATAATTGATGAAGGTTGTGGTATAAAAGAAGAAGAGATTGATAATATTTTTAAAAGATTATATCGTGTTGAAGCATCAAGAAATATGAAAACTGGTGGTTATGGATTAGGTTTGGCAATAGCGAAACAGTTAGCCTTACAAATAAATGGAGACATATTAGTAGAAAGTGAGTATGGAAAGGGTAGTAAATTTACTTTGAAAATTAATTGTTAATATGCCGAGTATATAATAATGTATTTTAATTGATTTGATTTTTTGGAAATAACAAGAGAAATTAGATTTTCAGGATTTTCAAAGTTTTGACAAAATAAATTATTCAAGGTATAATTAAAAAAAATTTACTGAGGAAAATAAATATGGCAAATTCAAAGTATATTACACGTCTTAAGCGCTCAGAAGGGCAACTAAGAGGGATTCAAAAAATGATAGAAGAAGAGAGAGATTGTATTGATATAATAACTCAATTAAGTGCAGTTCGTTCAAGCGTTGATCGTGTTATTGAGTTACTAATAACAGAGAATCTTATGGAATGTATTAATAATCCTTTAGAAAATCCCTTTGAACAGAAAGAAAAAATAGAAAAAGCTATAAAATATATAGTAAAGAGTAAATAGTTTAAAGAAATAATAAAAAGCCTTGTTTCTAACTAATCTTAGAAACAAGTTTTTTTGATGATGTATTAATTTTGTATTACAGAGAATTTCAATATAGTAAAATTTGGTTGTTTTTATTGTTTAATATTTTATTTTTTTCTCCAGGCTAATTATTCATACCACCTTCGATATTTATTATATCGAATCCTTGAGCCTCTAGAAAATCATATGCCCTAGCTGAACGTCCACCTGCTTGACATATTACATAGTATTTTTAATTTTTATCTAATTTAGTGAATTCTATACCAAGACTACTTAAAGAAAAATTTTGAGCTGAAGGTATATGACCAGCTGCATATTCGTGATTTTCTCTTACATCAAGAATAGTCAGCTCCTCTTTTTTATATTTAGCATAAAAATTTTGCATTGAAATATTGGTTTCCATGATTGATTCCTTTTTATATTCATAATTTTTTATATATAATAAATTTTTGTATACAATATAGTTTAAAATAAATAATAAGTTGTAGTTGATTAATTAGCTTAGATCCTTATACATAAGTTTAAACTATTTTTCCTCTCCAAGCATGCATTCCGCCTTGGATATTAACAGCATCAAATCCCCTTTTTTTAAGTTTTTTTGCTGCAAGTTTACTTCTTGCTCCAGAGTGACAAATTACATATATTTTTTTGTCAGCTATTGGAGTGAAGTTGCCGATTTCATTTAGTGGAATATTTTTTGCGTTTTTTATATGGCCCCTTCTAAATTCATCAGGTGTTCTTACATCAATTAATTGAATATTTTCCTTTAATTTATTTTCTAATTCAGTAGTAGAAATACTGTCAATTTTTGTGAATAAAAAAAACATTTTGTTTACCTCCTATATACCCCTATAGGGTATATTAAAACATTAATTGAAATTTTTGTCAAGGATGATGATTTATTATAAAGTAATAAGATAATAATAGTCCTACAAAAAATTTTTAGAGAAAGTAAGAAGAGAATTAATTATACTTTGAAAAGATTTTGAAAAATATCATAAAAAAGATGTAAATATAATTCTTTTATGTTTTATGGATAATTAGTTTTTAAAAAAATAAAACTTACCTCAGGGTTTTGATAATAATCTAAGTTGAGGTCAGCTTTTTTATATTTTATTCTTTTTCAGTCTCACGAGGAAAAATCATAGATTCGCTGAAGTTTAAGTCGCGAAGTGCGGTGTAAGAATCTTCTAGAGAAATATAATTCAATTTTCTCATCGTTAATATTCTGTATTTTAAAAGTCGAACTGCTTCCATTTGAAGTTCTTTAAGTTCTTCTTCAAAATCGATATCTTCTAAAAATACTTCAAACAAGGTGAATGAGTAGTATCTATATACATCTTTAACGAATTCTGCAGTATTTTCATCTGAACACTTTTCATCAATAACCTTATAAGCTATATCAAGAAGTGCGTCTCTTACTGTAGGCGAACAATCAATAATAGCTTGAATTTGACTAGAAGAAGCTTCGGCTCTTTGTTTAATTTCATCTAATTTACTCGCAAAGTTCTCTTTTCTTCTTTTTGGAACTTTTTCTTTAATTTTCTCATAAAATTCAGGAGTTAAATCTTTAGCAACCAAATGACGAGTTAAACGACGTTTTAGATTGGATTCTTTTACATATATTCTTAAATTAAGTAATAAGTTTTTTGGCATCGAATATGTGAACAATAAAGATTTTCTAAGTTGCATAATTTTAGAAATTTCCAAGATTTGTTCAATGTTAGGATTGTCCTTAAGTATTTCAGGAAGAGCTTTGTCTTGTGCTTTCATTATTTTCTTATGTAGTGACAATGCTTCGTTTATATTCTTAAATTTTCCAGTTTGTATATTTCTAAAGTATGTTTTTAGTTCGTGTAAAATTTTTATTTCAAAAGCATAAGCAACTTTTTCTTCGACAGATTTCTTAGAAATATCACGTTCTTTTAGTTCTTCAAGTGTTCCTTCTAGGGTTTTTTCACGAAGAGAATATTGAGTATATTCTTTTTCTTCATCTTCTCCTTTAACAGCAAGTGGAAGGGCGATTGTACCGATAATAATACTTAGTAACACGACATTACTTGCAATAAATAAGATGGTATTTCTAAGTGGGAAGTTATCCCCAGTAGCAGTTACAACTGGAATCATAAGCGCTGTAGCAAGCGTTACTGTACCGTGAATACCGCATAAACTAGCAATTAGAGAGTAGCTAAATCTAGAATAGTTATCTTTGTCAAATTTTCTATTTAATATTATTTTTGTTGTTTTTCTAGCGGTTGTGAAATGATGAGGTTGGAATGATATGTAGTGGAAATATACAAAGATCAATCTGACAATCATTAGACCTAAAACAATAACTAATGAAATAATGAATCCATATACAATATCAATCTCTCTATTGTTAAACATTGTATGATATATCTCTGGGAGTAAATACCCTAAAAATGTAAATACAAAGCCATTTAATACATAACTTGCTATTTGTTGAGTACTATCTATAGTTACTGCAGCATCACTACTTACAATAGTGAGTAAGTGAAGTTTTCTCTGGTAGTTGTAAACTAGAGCTGTAATTACGACAGCAACGATACCAGAGACACCGATATGCTCTGCTAGATAGAATACTATAACTGGTGTTATTAATTGAAAAATAACTAAAATATTAGATTCATCAGCAATCTTTGTTAAGAATGTAAACTTAATATAAGAGAATGCTATACCAATAATAAGTCCAAAAATTGCTCCACCTCCTGCAACTACTAAAAATTTATAGCTAGCATTTATAACAGAAAATGTATTAGTAAGAACAGCGGCTAGAGCTATATTAAATGACACAAGACCAGAAGCATCATTAAGAAGAGATTCCCCTTCTAATATAGCCATAAGGCCTTTAGGTAGTTTCATTCCTTTAGTTATTGATTTAACAGCAACAGCATCTGTAGGCGATAAGATAGCGGCTAAAACAAAACATGCTGCCCATGGAATCATTGGAAGCAATAAATGAATTATGCTACCGACGACAATTACTGTCACAAGAACTAAAAATATTGCCATATATATTATTGGTCGTTTGTATAACCAGATATTCTTTAAGGATGCGTTGAAACCGTCGGTAAATAGTAAGGGTGCGATAATTAACATCATAAACATTTCTGATTCAAATTCAAAATGAAGTGGTAGATTAGGAATAAATGTTACCGCAGCACCAAGTATAATTTGGAAAAAAGCTGCGGGAATACGTGGAAAAAGATTATTTAAAAATGAACCAAGTATTACAATTATGACAAATATACCTAGGGTAGTTAGTATTTCCATAAAAAACTCCTTTATAATTATTTTATTATTTATTTGTACCTATATATTTTACAATTATTTAATATTAAAATCAACGATTATACAATTTGAAGGAAGTTAATAATGAATATTGTAAAACAATAATTTTAATAGTTTTAGAAGATGTGTTATTTGTTATTTTTTAGAGTTTAAGTAAGGGCTTCAGTACACGTCAATAGACGTCAAAATATTGATTTTAAATGATTTTTGATTTTTTGAAACTCATTACATCGCGCTATAAATCAATAAAAACTCTACCTTTTTTAGATAAATATATCAGTTGAATATTGAAATTAAGCCCTGCTATCATTTCGATGGCAGGACTTTTTAATATTTGGTACACTAACTCTTATCTATATTTTGGTGAAGTTGAAGTTGACATCTACAAGGTTTAATGTTAGAATATATTCAAAAATATATTTGAATGAGGTGTTTTATGATTCAAAATGTTGTTACTTCAATAATCCTGTATTCTGGGACAGCCGTAGACTTACTTATTATCCTAATGTTATTTTTTGCCAAAAGAAAAAGCAGAAAAGACATCATTAACATCTATTTAGGACAATTTCTAGGCTCTGTTAGTCTAATATTGCTAAGTTTACTTTTTGCGTTTGTCTTACATTATATTCCTAGTAAAGGGATTTTAGGTTTGCTCGGTTTGATTCCAATTTTCTTAGGTCTCAAAGTTTTATTTTTAGGAGATTCTGATGGAGAAACTATTGCCAAAGAAGGGTTGCGCAAAGATAATAAAAACTTGATTTTTCTAGTCGCTATGATTACTTTTGCAAGTTGTGGTGCCGACAATATTGGTATCTTTGTCCCATATTTTATTACATTAAATTTAGCGGATTTGATAGTGGCTTTACTTACATTTCTAGTCATGATTTATCTCTTGGTTTTTTCTGCCCAAAAATTGGCACAAGTCCCATCTGTTGGAGAAACTTTGGAAAAATATAGCAGATGGTTTATTGCCGTTGTTTATTTAGGATTGGGGATATATATCCTGATTGAAAATAACAGTTTTAACATGCTATGGACTATGTTAGGATAGGAGAAAATATTATGAAAAAAGATAGTATCTGCCAAGTGAATATTATAAATCAACAAAATGTTACAACCGCAATGAACTACCTTGAAAAGGAAAAAGTCCAAAAATCACTTCGCATTTTAACAAAGTTTACCGATAATAAACAGATAAATATCATCTTTTATCTCCTTGCTGTTGAAGAACTCTGTGTCTGTGATATAGCCTGTTTACTAAATCTCAGTATGGCATCTGCCTCCCACCATCTTCGTAAACTAGCCAATCAAAACATCTTGGACACTAGAAGAGAGGGGAAAATTATATATTATTTTATAAAAGATGAGGAAATCAGAGATTTTTTTAATCAACTAGGATAACAACTATTTTTACTACTTTACTATGATTATATATACGACTTATCTATAAAATTTTTTGATGAAATTTACTCACAAGAAATACCTACTCGTATCATGTTGATACTGTCAATAAGTATGTGTAAACGCTCAAATAGAGTTACGGAGTATTAATCAAATAAGCTTTCGAGTGTGTCATAACGTTGGCCAAACCCTTTATGGATTCGTTGACTTTGCTTGAAATTATAATCTTCAAACAAAGTAACTAAGTAACGTTCCAGAGACTCCTCGTTAGGAAAAACCTTCTTTTTCGTTTGACGTTTGATTTCTTTATTAAGAGACTCAATGAGGTTTGTCGAATAAATGCTGTGCCAAATCTGGTAGTGAAACTGATAATATGCACTATTATAACCTATTTGTACATTTTTATTTTATCAAAACTGTACATTCTTATTTTATCATTTTCAATTAGTAAGTCTAGGATCACCAGATTATGGTTTCTATTTGTTCCGCCACACTCATGATTCAATTTTGCTTAATGTAGGTACAAATTGGAAAGAACTCCAAGTCAGAATGGGGCATAAGTCAATGTTAACTACTACGGATACTTGCGCAGAGTTAGCACCTCAAAGAAAGCTAGAAGTAGTCAGCATTTATTTAGATTAGATTGCTGAATTAACTTATTAACTACTTTAGCTTTCGCTCTACCTTTTGAAGGGTAAATTCTCATAAACGTTGATATAACAGTATTTAAAGATTGCTGAAATAACATTAACAACCTTTACAGATATAAAATTATCGCCACATCTAAATATTAATACTTAGACATAGCGATTGACTTAATTTTTTCATATATTGTTAGTAAATTTACCAACTAATCACTTTTCCATCTTCTATTTTAATAGCTGTATCGTATATTTTATTAAGCAATTCTTCATCAAGCAATGAGTGAGCTTTATCATTTTTTATTATTTCTCCATCAAGTAGTGCGACTATGTTATCACTATATGTTATGGCTTGATTGATGTCATGAAGAACCATAATGATTGTAAGATGTAGCTCTTGATTAAGTCGCTTCACAAGTTTCATAATAGATTTTTGATATTTTATATCAAGAAATGCTGTTGGTTCATCTAAGATAATTATTTCAGTATCTTGGGCTAGACACATTGCTATATAAACACGTTGTAATTGACCGCCAGAAAGTTCTGATACTATAGTATTCTTATATTCTATTAGATCTGTTTCTTTTAAGGCAAAATTTATTTTTTCTATATCTTCCTTTGTTTTTTTGTAGAAAAATATATTTTGATAAGGTAATCGCGCAAAACTAACCATATCAAAGACTGTAATCTCTTGTGGAGTAGCGTTATTTTGATAAACTATTGATAATTTTTTTGCTAACTCTTTTAAGGAATAGCTTTTCAATTCTTTATTTTCTAAAAAAATATTCCCAGCGTAATTAGTGATATTTTTTGATAATAGTTTGATTAAAGTACTTTTTCCACAACCATTTTTTCCTAGAAGGGTTGTGATTTCACCTTTTTTTATATTTAAGTTCAAATTGCTAAAGATAGTTTTATTAGGAGTATAGTTAAAAGATAAATTCTTTATTTCAATAATATTTGACATCTAATTTACACCTCTTTTCACAAGAATAATAAAAGCAGGACCACCAACAATCATCATAATAAGCTCGGCAGGTATTTCTATTGGATTAAATGCGACACGTCCTAACGTGTCAAATAGTAAAAGAATAAAAGCACCTAATAATCCAGTAAAAGGGATGGTAAATATGTGATTTCTACCAATAATTATTTTGGCAATATGAGGTGTTATTAAAGCAAGAAAAACTAATACACCAGCAACTGTTGTTGCAATTGAAGCTAGAGCTATGGCAACAAATGAAATAAGTAATCGAACTTTATTAATGTTTATTCCAAGTGATGAAATAATATTGTCATCTAGCGTAAATATATTGCATAATTTAGATAAAAGAAAGCTTGCTATAAACAATATAGGTAGCCAGATTGCTAGTAATTTAACATCTTCCCAATTCTTCGTTCCTAGCGATGAAGTTTTAAAAGAAAGTGAGGTGGAAGAATTACTTTGATTTAAATATTGTAGGGAGTTTAGAATACCAGTAAAAAAGTAACTAATGGCTATACCAATTAAAATTATCTTTATATTATTTTTTGTCTTACCAGCTAGAAAATAAATTATAGCAAAACCTAGCATTCCTCCGATAATAGAAAAAATAGATTTAAAGATAATTAAATTTGGAAATAAACCAATACCAAAATACATAAATAGAGCAGCCCCACTAGAAACACCAATAAGACTAGGGTCAACTAATGGATTTTTTAAAACAGTTTGTAAAAGCAGCCCACTTATTCCAAGAGCAGCGCCTACAAGAATAGTAATAATAATCCTTGGAAAGCGGACATCGATAATAGCATTGACATTGGCGTATTCTTTAGTAAAAATCCCAACAATAAGCTCAGAAATATTTGCCTTAATACTACCGCTATTTGCAGAAATAAAAATAGTAAACATAAGTAATAAACTGATAATGACAAAAGAAATAATTTTTTTATCTTTTAACATAGTTTTTTCCTTTCTAAATATAGTTAAAGTTTTATTAAGGTAAAACAATTTTATAATTTAAGGAAAAGCACTGATATATCAACGTTAGTATCATAGTCAATGTTTTTCCTTAATTTTAATTATTTATAAAAAGTATCATATAAGAAGTTTAATCCATCACTATAATCAAAACCAGCAGTCATTCCAAAAATTTTATTATCCAGATCGATTACTTTATTATTTTTTACAGCATTGAAGTGTTGCCAACTTTTATTAGAAGAAAACTCTTTTTTAAACATATCCATAACCTCATTAGGCATAGCATGAGCAGTACGTAAAATAAAATCAGGTTGTTCAGAAAGTGCAGTTTCTAGATTTAGTTGACTAAATTCTTCGTTAGACTTTATAATGTTTTCTCCACCAGCAAGTTTTACAAGATTTCCCACATAAGACTTTTCTCCTGCTGCCAAGTAACTACCAGGTAAGCCCATTAAGATTAAAACTTTAGGTTTCTTTTTGCCATCTATTTTTTCTGAGAATTGACTATCAAAAAGCTGACGTTCTTGTTTGAGTTTGTTATAAATTTCTGTTTTATTAAATTCATTTGCTAATTCCTTGGTTACTTTGTATAGACCATCTACACTACGTAAATCAACAAATTTATAAGGAATATTGTTTTTATCAAAACCTTCTTTAAGCCAATCTGATAGATTATCAGGAGCATAGACCATACTTGGTTTTATAGATTTTATTACTTCCATATTAGGATTCATAGGTAGGCCAATTTGGATAATATTGTTATAACGTGCGGGCATTTTTCCTAGTTTACTTGTAGGAACACCAGCTAATTTAATATCTAATTTATCGGCAATACTACTAAGTGCTACAGAATCCATAACAATACGTTTTCCATTTTCTTCTTCTGACTTTTTATCTTTGTTAACTCCAGTTAAATCGATTGTTTCGTTAAATGCTTTATCCGCTTGTGAAGCATCTGTTCCAGTTGTATTACCAGGATTATTATTAGAACAAGCACTAAGAAGAACAACTAAACTAGTGAGAAGAATAAATATTAGATTTAATTTTTTTTTCATAAGTTATTCCTCAATATTATTAGAATTTTTTTTATTTCTTTTTAAAACGTAAGCTCCACCAATTAAAATAAGCACACCAATAGTTCCACCAATATAGTATGGAGTATAGTTTTTTTCTTTAATAACTTCCATATCAATATTTCCTTCTTTGATTGTATCAGCATTAACTTCTATAAAAAATCGTACCGGACGATTCATAGGTTTAACGTACATTTGCGCCATAGCAAGGAAGTTTTCATTAGGAACTTCAAAGCGATAATCTACATAGCTGTCTTTATATTGCTCAATATTAACTTTAGTTTCAGTAGCGACAACTTGTTTAAATTCCCCATCACTTTGTAATACTTTAATAAAAGGACCTTGTTCTTTACTGCGTTCAATCCAATTCATAAGATGAATACGCACTGTAGCGTATAATTTACCATCTTTTGTGCGTTGGAGCTGTGCTTTTGCCCAACGTTTTTCACCGCCAGCTTTTTGATTACTAATAGCCTCATCAAGATTTCCACCAGCATTGATAGGTGAGATAACACCTTGAACCATACCTTCACCAATAGAAGCATTTTTTGTTCCACCATCAGCAGTAATTCCTGTTAATGGGTTTAAATAAGAACCAGTAATATCTAGGTTATAAGTTCCAACTTTTTTAGTTTTATTTGTATCCTTAAAGTAATCTTCTAATTTTTTAGCGACAAATCCATCAGGTACTTTGTCTTTATCATTGTTGTCAGAGCTTTTCTTTTCTTCTTCTTTTTTGCTCTCACTTTTTTTATTATCTTCAGATCCAGAAACAAGGGTTGCAGCACTCCAGTTAAACTTCAAGATAGCATCTTGAGAAGCATCGCCTCCCATAATTTGATTCATAGCATCAACTGCGACTCTAACACCAATTCTATCAGGTTTTATCGCAGAATAGTTAAAGTTGAGAGTACCAGGATAAGTACTAGTTCCACCATTAAGATTTGTATCATTATAAGTACTTGTAACTGATGCGGCACTTAACGAACCAGAAAATATTGGTGCAGAGTAAACGCTAAGAGACAGTAAATGCCCATGTAAATTATTAAAATCCATCGGAACAAATTGGACGGTAATATTAGATGTTCCATTTTCATATTCAGTAACAGAGGCAGTAGTAGCTAGAGCATTATTACCCATAGAAAGTCTACCACTATTTTCAGAGTGCCATAATTCGATAGGAACGCTATAAACTTTTTTTCCGTCGGCTTTTGCAATTTCGATATTGTTAATTTTAGCAGAAGAAAATATAAAAGCAAGAGTTGCAAAAATTATCGCAACAAGTTTAAATATTCTTTTCATATTAAAAATCTCTCTTTCATTTATTTAGTTTTATAGAAACATTAGGTAGTATCTATAAAATATTTAAAAAAGCGAGACGAAAAACTTATCGTCCCGCTTTATTGTTGATAATATGGATGAACGCTGATAAAGAGCGGGTTATTATCAACCTCAAATTGTTATTTTATTTTTGTCTTTTTCTTCCAAGGAATACAGCACCGGCTAGTGTGATAATACCAGCAAAGATAGAGCTTGTTGTCTCTAATCCAGTTCTTGCTAGGCGTTTACCATTTGGATTTAAACTATTATTACCACCAGTTAGAAGTGTTCCTCCAGTTGGATCAGGAACTAGTCCTTTTACCTCTCTAGCATTAGACCAGTCAAAAGTTAAAATAGCGTTTTGTTTACCACCACCAGGCATAATGTTTTCCATAGTTTGAACAAATACAGCCACAGGAACTTGAGTTAATTTTTGGTTACTAGTGAAGTGAGCGCGGACTTCGTTGTCAGCACCGCCTGTTTTGTATAATGGATATTCAGTGCCATTAACCCAAAACTTAGTAATACCATCTGTTTGCCCAAGGAATTTTATATCTTTAAAGTAAACAACATAGTGATAAACACCATTTTGTTCGTAAACTTGTACACGATCAAGAGCTGCGTTACCCATAGAAGGTCTACCAGGTTGGTGAGCATGCATAAGTTTTGCAGTTACGCCTTCAAATATAGTAGCCGTATTCTCGATAGTAGGTCTATTATTTTGGTTGTTTCCATTGTTTCCGTTGTTTCCGTTATTTCCGTTATTTCCGTTATTTCCGTTATTCCCGTTATTTCCGTTGTTTCCGTTGTTATTGATTGTAGCAAATTTAATTCCAATTAAGCTAAAGTGTTTTGCTTCAACTTCAACATATTTTTTACCGTCAATAACTTTATTCTCGAATTTAAGCAGTTCTTTGTTGCTACCATCTTCATTAATATGATAAGCTTCTACAACTTCTCTGTCTACAGGAATTGAAACTTTTGCAGCTTGTTTTATTTGTTTAACCTCTCCATTTTTAGTAAGGAAGTGAATATCAAAAATACTATTATCTTTTTTATCAATTCCAGGTACTTCTTTTGGTTCTACCGCTAACTCTTTTACAGATTTATCTAATCCTGCCACAGGAATAATTACTTTAACAGGAGTAGAGTTGTCATTATCAAAGAATATAGCATAAGCTCCATCTTTAGAGATAGCCACTTTTCCACCTTTTAGGAATTCAGCAGGAGAGTCTGGGAAATTAAGGTCTAATGTTACATCAACTTCGTTGCCGTCTTTGTTTTGTTTAGAAACAACTGTAGCTTTTAATTGAATTTTGTCTAGTAATTTATCAGTTGTGAACGATACTTCTTTTTGCGTTTTTTCTAGATTTGTTATTGTAGCCTCAGTACCGTTGTGAACAATTTTAGAAAATTGGAAGTTAGTTCTTTTTGTAATAAATGTGTTCCCTTTTTCTTCTTTTACTTTAAATGTATATTTATATTTATCACCAACTTTTTCTACAGTAACATCTTTTTCAAATAGATTAGCATATGTAGATAATTGAGAATTATCTTTTTGATATTTAAGTTCACCTTTAACTGTAGTAGGGAAGGTATTAGGTATTTTGTCATATACTACTTCATGATCAGGAACTACAGGTGCTTCTGGTTTTTTGTTTTCTTCTGGTTTAGTTGGAGTTGTAGGTTTAGCAGGTTTAGTAGGCACTGTAGGTTTTTCTTCAACAACAGGTTTTTCTACAAAATCTCTAGCAGTTTCATAGTACAACTCTAATGTAGTGTCATGTTTTGTAGGATTTTTTTGTCCTGGGTAAACATTAGCACCAGTAAGTTGAATTTTTTGTAATAGTTTATCAGCTACTATAGTGATTTCTCTAATTTTTCCAGAAGGTGTAAGTTTTTTCTCAGGTAAAGTAACATCTTTGTATTGAAGATAAGATAATTCAAAAGCATATAGTTCTCCACCAACTGATGCCACTCCAGGTTTAACTCTTATAGTATAATGATATTTTTCTCCGACTTTTTCTACTTTAACATCATGGTCTAAAGCAGCATTGTAAAGAGATTCTTCTTTATTATCAATAGCATTTCTAAAGTGCCCTTGGACTGTTATAGGAAGTTGTTTTTTCAATTCCTTAGTATATGGTACATCTTGGTAAATATTTTTATCTGTAGATATATTGTAATCAGATAAATCATTCTTTTTATTGAAATTTAAGGCGAAAGTCATTGGGTGAGTCATTTTACCCATTCCTGGATATGTAGTAGCTCCTTTTAATTGAATTTTATCAAATAATTCACTAGTTGTTAGAGTTACTTCTTTAATTTTTTTCTCTGCATCTAATACTTTAGTATCTAGAACTTTATCTTTATAAAGAATTTCTTCTAATTCAAAGTTCATAGCATTTCCACCCATAGAAAATGTTCCAGGATGTATTTTAAAAGTATATTTATATTTATCACCAACTTTTTCTATTTTAACGTCAGAATCTAAGGCAGCATTGTATGCTGAATCTTCTGTATCTGAACCAGCTCGTTTAAAGCTTCCTTTAGCAGTTGCTGGAAATTCTTTTGGAACAATACTACTATCAGCTACATGATCAACAAGACCTTGCGCAGGAGGTGTTGTTGGTTTAGTAGGTTTTTCACCAGGAGTAACAGCAGGATTTGTTCCTTCTGCTGGTTTAGTAGATTTATTAAGCTCTTCTTTAGCTTTAGTAACATCTAACTGTAAGTAGGCTTTTTGGCGTCCGCCACCAGGTGAAAGGTCTTCCATTACTTGAACAAAAACTTCAACTTCTATTTTTGGTTTTAATTCAGATAGCGTAAATTCAGAGATTCTTGGATTTACAAGTCCATTTATAGATGTAGGAGTTAATTCTACTTGTTTTCCTTCTACCCAGAATTTAGAAACACCATCATTTTTACCTGCAAAAGTAAGATCTTTCCAAATAACAGTATATTTGTATTGATCTCCAACCTTTTGAACTGTTACTTTGTGTAAAGCACCATTCCCCATAGATGGACGATTTTCATAATAATGTTGCAATGTAGAAGGGACGTCAATAGGTTTAGAGGCCACTTCATTAGCAGCGTACGCTGTGTGTTCGTGTTGCGTGTTAATTAATCCAGCTGTTGATAGTGTAGAAACTATTGCTGCAGCTGAAAGAACTTTTAACAAGTTATTTTTTTTCATAGTTAATATGTCTCCTTTATTTGAAAGTGATTATCATTAATAACTATTATACGACAAATAATTTAATTTGTAAACAATAATCATTATCACTTGTTGTGGGATATTATTTTTTAAAGTAAGGGAAATGTAATTTAATGTAAACTTTTACTGTTGTTAAAAATACCTAACAAGCTGTAGAGAAGGCGGTTTCTCAATTTGTTGACATTTATTTTTTTCTGTGCTACGATTTAAAAAGTAAATAGAATAAAATCACTGGGGGAGCCTGTAGGCTGAGATAACACAGTTAGACCCTTTGACCTGATCTAGATAATGCTAGCGGAGGAAATGTGAATGGATATAATTAGGATTATTCTACAAAGAATAATATCGTATTTGTAATATATTTTTCATAGTTCTCTTACGTTGGTAAGGGGACTTTTTTATGTATCTAAAGTGATATTATTTTATACTAAAATTAAAAATACTGAGGGGGATATACCTATGAAACTTATTACTGAAATTATGGAAGAGAAGGCATTGCCGATTGTTGATAAAATATATAATGATGGCTTTATTCAAGGCTTAGTTCATGCTAATTTATCTAAGGAAGCAGTTGTGTATTACCTAAAAGCTGATGCTCTTTATTTGGCTAACTTTAGTGATATTTATGCAATGTTGTTAGCAAAAAGTAATGATAAAGTTGAAAAAAACTTTTTCCTAGGTCAAATTAATTTTGTATTAAATGAAGAAATTGCAGCTCATAAAAATTTAGCTGATTATGTAGGTGAAGATTACCATGAAATTATAAAAGGAGGAGAGTGGTATCCATCTGCAGATCATTACATTAAGCATATGTACTATAATGCTTTTGCATTTGGAATGGCAGAAACATTAAGTGCAATGGCACCGTGTCCTTGGATTTATAAGATGGTAGCTAGAAAAATTCTTGCAAAACATAACTTAGCTGAAGATCATCCTTTAAAATTCTGGGTAGAGTTTTATGCTGATGGTCTAGTAGATGAAGTATTAACAGAGTATTATAAAATTATTAATCGTGAAGCCAAATTTATGGGTGAAGAGGGGAAAGAACGACTTATCAAAAACTTTTTAGAAAGTTGTGAACATGAACGTCGCTTCTTCAACATGGCTTATACACAAGAGCGTTGGGATTTAGAGGTGTAGATTATGACAAAACTAAATATTGCTTTAACTATCGCTGGGACTGATCCAACGGGTGGAGCTGGTATTATGGCTGATTTAAAAAGTTTTCAAGCTCGTGAAGTTTACGGTATGGCTGTAGTTACTAGTGTTGTTGCACAAAACACTCTAGGCGTTCAAATGATTAGAAACTTAGACTTAGATATACTAGAAGCTCAATTAAAAAGTGTTTTTGATGATATAAAACCTGATAGTATAAAAACAGGAATGATAGCTAATGCTGATATGATGAAATTAGTTAAGAAATATTTATCAAAAGATGTTCCTTATGTTGTTGATCCAGTAATGGTTGCGACAAGTGGCGATAAATTGATAGATGATGTTGCTAGAAAACATCTAAAAGAAGAGATATTACCACTAGCTACTATTATTACACCGAATGTACCTGAAGCAGAAGAAATAGTTGATTTTAAAATAGTAACTGAAGATGATGTAAATCGAGCAGGGAAGTTTATTATCGATGAAGTTGGATGTAAGTCTGTAGTTATAAAAGGTGGACATTTAACAGGTGAAGCGAAAGATTATTTATTCTTGAATGATGGGACTAAGAAAGTATGGACTAGTGAAAGATTTAAAACTAATCATACACATGGAACAGGATGTACATTCTCAGCTGTTATTACCGCTGAATTAGCAAAGGGCAAAAGTATAGTTGAAGCTGTAGATATTGGGAAAAAATTCATAACTGCAGCGATTAAGTATACACCGGGAATTGGTCATGGGAATGGACCTGTAAATCATATGGCATTTAAAGGAGATTTATAAATATGACAAGTTTAAGATTATTAAAAGAAAAAAATCCATTAGTCATTTGTATTACTAATGATGTAGTTAAAAATTTTACAGCTAATGGCTTAGTATCGTTAGGTGCATCACCAGCAATGAGCGAATATAAAGAGGATTTGATAGATTTATTAAGGTATGCAGGTGGACTTTTAATAAATATAGGAACATTAACAGCTGAAAATTGGAAATTATATCAAGATGCATTAAAAATTGCAGAAGAGTATAATGTACCGGCTGTATTAGATCCAGTAGCTTGTGGAGCAGGAGAATATAGAAAAAAGGTAGTACATGATTTAATTACTAATTATAAATTAGCTGCAATAAGGGGGAATGCAGGAGAAATAGCAGCTCTTATAGGAGAAAATGTTGCATCTAAAGGTGTAGATAGTGCAGCAGTAGATAATATAGGAGAATTGGCACTAAAAGCTAATAAGGAATTAAATATACCAATAGTAGTTACGGGTGAAATTGACGCAATAGCAGTGGATGGAAAAGTAAAATTAATAAAAAATGGTAGTGCTATGATGCCAAAAGTAATAGGAACGGGTTGCTTGTTGGGCGCAGTTGTTGCCAGCTTTGTAGGTTTGAATAATGATATGATGAAAAATCTAGAGACTGCAATGCTAGCTTATAATATAGCAGGTGAAATGGCAGAAAAACAACCACGTGCGACTTTACCAGGGACTTTTAAAGAAGAATTTATCAATGCTTTATACACAGTTTCAGATAGTGATATTGAAAAATATAAAAAGGTAGAAGAATATGTTTAATAAAGAAATATTAAAGCTATATTTTATATGTGGAACGACAACATGTAATAATAAAAACTTAGAACAAGTAGTGGAAGAAGCACTTCGTGGAGGAATAACAAGTTTTCAATTTCGAGAAAAAGGAGACGGCGCACTTGTAGGTTTCCAAAAAGAAGAATTGGCAAGGGAAATTCAAAAATTATGTAAACTATATCAAGTACCATTTATTATAAATGATGACATAGAACTTGCAGTAAAACTTGATGCAGATGGGGTGCATGTTGGTCAGGGAGATGGAGATGTTGAAAAAATTAGAAAGTTACTTCCGGATAAAATAATAGGTTTATCAGTTGGAAATGAAGAGGAGCTAAGAGAATCTAAAATAGAATTTGTAGATTATATAGGAGTTGGGCCTGTTCATAGTACTATCTCAAAAAATGATGCGGGGGGAGCTATAGGTTATAAAGGGTTAAAAAAAATGCGTAAATTAGCTCCTGAGATACCCATAGTCGCAATAGGGGGGATAAAAAAAGAAGATATTAAAAATATAGCAGCTATCGGAGTAGAAGGAGTATCTATTATTTCAGCAATTTCTTATTCAGAGAGTATAAAACAAACAGTAGAGCAGATGATTAATGAATATAAAAATTATGTGGAATAAGATAAGGTTATATAGTTTCTATTAGAATTTGCCAAACAAGGTGTTTTCAAGTATAATTAGTATATAAATTATTTCGCTAAGTGAGGGCTAAACTTATGAAGGATATAGTATTAATTCATGGCACATGGTGTGACGGAAATGTTTGGGGAGAGTTCAAAAATAAATTAGAAGAATTAGGACTGCGTGTTCATACACCCTCATTACGTTATCATGATTTACCTTATGAAGAAGTAGAACAAAAAGTAGGACGTGTAAGTTTAGGAGAATATACAGATGATATTGTAAAATTAGTAGAGAGTTTAGATGAACCACCTTTAGTATTAGGTCATTCCTTAGGTGGATTAATAGCACAACTTGTTGCTGTTAAAACAAAGGTTTCTGGACTTATATTAATGGGGACAGCTCCTGCTGCGGGAATATTTGCTTTTTATCCTAGTATGGTAATTTGTTTCTACAAACATTTCTTACGTTGGGGATTTTGGAAAAAACCTATGCCACCATATAAACATGCATTTTGTGATTATTGTATGAATAATCAAGCCTCAGAAGATAAAGAGATAGAATTTGCTAAGTTAGTTCCAGAGTCAGGATTCACATATTTTCAAATGGCACTACCTTTTTTAGATAAACAAAAAGGAGCTTATGTTGATTTTGATAAAATAAATGAACCAGTGCTTGTAATCACTGGAACAGATGATCGTATGGTTAATCCAAATATAGCTAAAGCAACTGCAAAAAAATATAAAAATGCTAAACTAGAAATTATACAAGGTTCAGATCATATGTACGAAGCACCAAAATTTAGAGATGTTACTGTAAAAATAATAAATACGTGGCTAGAAGAGAATTCATTAAAAAATTAATATAAAAATTAAAAACTGTTACAAAAGAATAGTGTTTACTAAAAATAATTGAAAACTCTTTTTAACAGTTTTAATTTTATTTTCTTTTTTGTCCTTCATACGTATACAATTGTAACTTGTAAACGATTCCTAAAAAGTAAAACTCAAAAAAAATAAAAAAAATTTTTTATAAAAAGTGTTGACATAAAAAAAAATAAATGTTATTATCTACTCAAGTTCAAAAATTACCGATATTCAAATAAGTATCATATACGAACTTTTACAGAGAGTGTGAGTAGGTGAAAGCACACAATGCAGATGATATGAGAAAATGGTTTGAATGGTAAAAAAAGTGAGTTTTAAAACACAAGCTTTTTTCGTAGGCGTTACGTTACAAACGCACATTATTCTGGATAATTCTAGACGTATCCATTGTAGTGAAATGAGTTCGTAATTTACGAAAAAGTAAGGTGGTACCGTGAAATTAGTTTCGCCCTTATTCTCTTAGGAGGATAAGGGCGTTTTTATTTTACTTAAGCTCGAACAACAAATTATAATCTAAACAATAAAAGGAGAAAATGATAATGAAAAAATTGTTATTATTAGTAACAAGCTTTGTGCTTGGATTTGTATTAATCGGATGCTCTAGTGCATCAAAAGAAGAGAAAAAAGGAATTGATGTTGAGAAATTAGATCCAAAAAATCCTGTCACTATAAAAGTAGGAGCATCTAATGTCCCACACGCAGTATTATTAGAACATGTTGCACCGCAACTTGAAAAAGAAGGTATTAAACTAGATATCATTACTTATCAAGATTACTATATTCCAAATAAAACTTTAAATGATAAAGAAATAGATATTAACTATTTCCAACACGTACCATTCTTGAAAAATGCTATAAAAGAAAATGGTTATAAAATTGAGGACGCTGGTGCAGTTCACTTAGAGCCAATCGGTCTTTACTCTAAAAAAGTTAAAAATGTTAAAGATCTTAAAGATGGAGCGAAAGTATTAGTAAGTAATAACAAAGCTGAATGGGGACGTGTTCTTAAACTTCTTTCAGCGGAAGGATTAGTAAAAATCAAAGATGGAGTAGAACCAGTTAATGCTACTTTTGATGATGTAGTAGAAAACCCTAAAAACTTAAAATTCAGTTATGAAAATGATCCAGCATTAATGACTCAATTCTACCAAAATGGAGAAGGTGATTTAGTATCAATCAATGCTAACTTTGCAGTTGATGCAGGACTAAATGCGGCAACAGAACCAATTTTAGTGGAAAAAGCTACAGATGATAATCCTTATGGAAACATTTTAGCAGTTCGTCAAGGTGATAAAGATAAACTAGTTGTTAAGAAAATTTTAGCAGCATTAAGATCAGAAGAAACTCAAAAATTCATTAAAGAAAAATGGAATGGAGCAGTATTACCTGTTAAATAATGTTAGCTAGTAAAACTATAAGTTCATATAGAAAGCAAATTCCAAAAAATAAATATACTTATATTTAGATATAAGCATGTTAATATCTTAAATAAACTTTAACGAGTGACTCGGAAAAATTGATTTGAAATCATGATTTTCGGGTTGCTCTTTTTTATTGTTTAAAAATAAGTATATATTATAATAGTAGAAAAATAAAATAAGGTAGAATACTGCTATTGTATATGATAAAATAAAAGTATAGGGTGTTTTAAAATAGGGAGTGATATAATTGCAAGTTTATATTAATAACGTTACAGTTTTAATTTTAGGCCTTATTTTTGCTAGTGCAACTAAATGTCTAGTCGATAGTGAAGAAAAAAGAAGTTTTTTAACTAGACGTAGTCGATGTTCGACTTGTAAAAAAGAATTGAGTTTTCTAGATTTAATTCCAATAGCAAGTTACTTATTTAAGAGGGGACGATGTAGTTACTGCAAAAGTAGGATACCTTTTGATATCTTTTTATATGAATTTTTCACATTAATTGTTTTGATTTTTTACTTTATTTTTGATAAGTATTTTATTTTTTTAAATTTATTTTATATAGGGGTTTTAATATATCTAATATTTATTGCAATAGAAGATATTAGGTGCTTGGAAGTAGTAGATGAGCTGTTTTATATTTTGTTGTTATTAAATGTAGGATTATTAGTCCTTAATTTTCACTTTTTTAATATTCTTGAATGGTTATTATTAGTTGGAATCTATCATATTTTATATTATATTGCACGAGGAAGTATAGGTTATGGGGATATAAAGGTTTTTTGTGTTTTAGTACTTAATTTAAATTTTTTTGAAGGGATATATTTATTTGCTTTTACATTTTTGTATGCAGGATTTTTTGCATTAGGGATACTTGTTTTTAAGAAAGTAAAACGAGGGACAAAAATTCCATTAGTACCATTTATAGCATTGGGTTATTTTAGCGTACTTTTAATAAGGGAGGGAATACTATGGTAAAAGGATATACGATAAAAGAATTTTGTAAAGAAGATAGACCACGCGAAAAGTTGAAAAAATATGGCGCATTTTCTTTAAGTGATAAGGAAGTTTTAGCTATTTTACTTAGAACAGGAACAAAAAATAAAAATGTTATTGAGCTAGCTTCATCAATATTAGAAGATGTTGGGGGTATAACAAAATTACGAGAAACAACGTTTAATGAACTTGCAAAACACAAAGGAATAGGCGAGGAAAAGGCGATTCATATTTTGGCAAATATTGAGTTTGCACGGCGCATTTATTCAACTGATATACCGGATATAAAGTGCAATAATCCGGAAGTCATAGCAAGTTTTTTAAAATCATCCTTAGAAAATTTAACACAAGAATTTTTTATTGTTTTAGATATAGATACTAAAGGGAAAATCTTAGAAAAAAGAGAGGTATTTAAAGGAAGCTTGGCAATGTCGGTAGTACATCCTCGAGAAGTTTTTAAAAATGCAATAAAAAATAGTGCAGCAAGTATCGTTTGTGTACATAATCACCCAAGTGGAGATCCTACACCTTCAATAGAAGATTTGCTTACTACAATTAATTTGCTAGAAGTTGGGGATGTAGTAGGAATAGAAATGCTAGATCATATTGTAGTGGCTAAAGAAGGCTATGTTAGTATAAGGAAGATTTTAAACTATTTTAACTTAGAGAATATGGATTATAAAAATAAAGAAATTACGAGGGAACAACTTCAATTTATTTTGAAGAAATATAAGATAGTTAATAACTTTTAAATATTAAGATAATTTATAAAGTGTATAGGTGTAGAGAAGAAAGATAAAAATGAATAAGAATCACCCAAAAATATAGTCCATTTATGTAATATAACAATTTAATATAAGAGAGTATGTTTAACGTTTGATAATGATTACAATGGTTTATAAAAAAAGAATTACCAAAAATCGATGACGCTTTCTAACTGTGCTATAATAAAAAACAAAGAGGTTATTTTAAATACAGCTGTAAAATATCTTTAAATAATCTACGTATTTGAAATTAATAAAAAGTAAATAGAGAATATCAATAAAAAGAGTTTTACACATATGTGGCTGGATTTACCAGCAGGATACTAACCTATTCAATTTATTCTTATATAAATACTTTTGACTATTAGTATGTACAAAAAAATTATGAAATGAGAGGTGTAATATATGAGTAGAAAAAATTTTATGATACTTAGTATGATAGAAAGTATATTGTGGATTGGGGCAATGGTTATAGGATCTATGTTGGATAGTAAATTATGGATGACGATCAGTATGTTAATAGTATTGATTAGTTTATTACATGCAGCTTATGTTACGATAGTAAAAAAAAGTATAAATCTTTTAGCTGGAATGACAGAAGAACAAGCTGTAGAAATACAAAGAGATCCAGAAAAATTAAAAAAATATGAGAGAATAACTCAAGTGATAGGAGTTACTATTTTAGTAAGTGCTTTATTTTTAATTTATCTTATTTACGAGTATAACGTGAAATAAATGAGATAAATTAACGGTATTAAAAAAGTTAGCAAAAAATATATATGATTTAAAGGCGGTATTTGAAATATATAGTATAAGTATATATAATATTAGTGTAGTTTATTACTAAAAAATATATTAGACTAATTTGATAAATATATGATTTAGTGTTATTATATTCTATAAGAAAATAAATAGTAACTAATAGATATTTAATAATATAATATAACTATTTGCATATTTCTTATCTTAATGAATACTAGTAATTAAATTTTATAGTTAACTTAGGAGGATAAAAATGAAAAAAAGAGTATTAAGAGAGTCATATAAATTTTCGCACAAAAAACTCACAATGGGAGCTTTTTTGACAGCAGGAGTAATATTACTACCTTTAGTGTCAAACAATGTGTATACAGAAAAAGCTATTGCAAATTATTCTAACAGTAGTTCAATTACTGCTGAAAATAATGCTCAGTTAGATAAAAGTGTTAGACATGCAATTTATGCCAATAATTTTAATAATACAAATCCAAATGTTCCAATGTTAAATGATGGTATACAATTCTCATCAAAATATACAGTTATTAATAAAGAAACTAATCAAGTTGAGTCATCAGGGCTTTCTTATGAAAAACCTTGGGATGTACTATATAAAGCTATCCCTCTAACTTATGCTAATGGAGATGTTGTTGATACAAAATTATATTCAGAATTAACATCAATAAGTAAGACAACAAATACAAGTAATGAAGTTAAACAAATTGATCAAGAAATTACATTTGCCAAAAGTGGAGATGTTCAAATAGATGTTAGTCGCGTATCAGGAAATATTATTTCGGGTGATTTCGATGATACGAAAATAGAAGTTAAATATAAATATAATAATACTTTCTATACATTCCAAGAATTAAATGCATTATCAAGTTTTAGTTGGTCTGGTGTTACAGCCGTATCATTTAAAGGAAACTTAGATCCTTCAAAATCAATAATAATTAATGCACCATTGGCAACGGTAAGAGACTTTTCTGTTGCTGAAAATAATAAAAATAATATTATAGAAACAATCAATGAGATAACTATAAATAATAAAAAAATAACTAGTAGTGCAACATTAGTGTTCCAGAATTTTATGTATACTGTAAAAGAAAATACCTTTGGTAAGTACATTGGGACATATCATACTGTAGAACCAGATGGGACCAAAAAATATATTCAAGTTGAAGAAAAAGTTCAAAAAATGTTACCTGATGTTTCTGAAAGTGATTTATACTATGAAATGTTTAGACACATCCCTGTAGGTTCTGATAAATCAAAACTAGAGCAAGAAGAAAAAAATGGGGTTGTTTATAGTGGAAGTCAATATAGTATCAAATTAAATAGAGTATTCAATGCTATAAAAGATGAAGGATTCTCATTAATGGCCACTGATGAGTTAGGGGTAAAATTAGAATATCATTATGCTATGCATGGTAAACAAGATATTTACACTGCTGATGGAACAAAGGTTATACCAGGTAAAGTTGATCCTAAATCAGGAGTACTACTATCAAAATATTATGTAGAATTACATAAAGTATTAGATACAAAAGACCTAAAATTAAATGTTGGAGATAGTTGGTCAAAATTTGATAATTTAATTTATAGTAAAACAATTGCAGATTCACCTAAAAATGAACGTGATATCCCTAAAGATGAAATAATGGTTACACATAATGTTGATACAACAAAACCAGGGGAATACATGGTAAAATATGCCTATAATATTAAAGGTGATAACAGCCAGACTATAACAAAAACTGCAAAAATAACGGTAGTCGGTTCTTCAAATCCAGGAGATAAAGATAAATCAAAAGACACGAAAGATACAAAAGATATAAGAGACTCTAAAAAATTATCAAATACAGGTATACTAAATGATAATTATGCTATTCTTGGAGGAGTAGCTCTATTATTGATGACTCTAATAGTTAAATATCATCGAGAAAAATAAAGATTCTACATCAAATGTGGAGAATGAGAAAATAACTTTATAAAATGCTAAGCAGCTTTAGGCTGCTAGGCATTTTTCAGTACTATATTCTCATGCGCCGCATTTAACAAAGGGCCTTTATACTAGAAGAATCTGCTGAAAAAATGAAAAAAGAGCTAGTTTCTCAGAAGTATAATTTAAGGCCTTTACATATATATTCTTAAGATATAATTAAGTGGGTGATAACTAATGGATAAAAAAAATATATTTATTTAACTACAATGATAGGAGTGGTTATATTTGTATCATATTTTTTTATACGTGACATACGTATGTGGGCGATGATAACTCAACTTTTATTTGCTATATTTCTTATATATACATCATATCTTTTATTATTTAAAAAAAGCTATAATTTATTAGCAGGGATGACTGAAGAGGAGCTGGAACGCATTCAAGAAAATATAGAAGTTAAGATGAAGTATGATAAAGGTTTAAAAATAATAGGATATATAATTTTTATTGGAGGGATAGTAGTTTTATTTCTAGGTTTAAGTTATTTATTTAAGTAGAAAAGATAATAATTTATAAAGAAAAAAGAGTAGAAATTCATTTCAAAAATGGAGAAGTCATATCAATCTGATATGACTTTTTCTTTTTTACTATGAGAGATTAAGGTTATTTGATATAATATATTGAGTAAACTAGGGTTAAACAGATTTATAGAATATGATTAAATCAAGGATAGAACAAATCGTTTGGCAGTGGCAACTAAAAATCTTTTCCTCACTTTGTTAGTTAAGATTAAAGTTGCTTTTGCAAACGTACAACGTATAGTGATAAAAAAAGGAGCTTTTGTATGATAAAATTAGTTGTTACAGATATAGATGATACGCTAGTAAATAGTAGAAACGAAATTTCTAAAAAAAATAGAGAAGTAATAGAAAAATGTAAAGAGCAAGATATAAAAGTTATTTTAGCTTCAGGAAGACCAGATTTTGGTATGATGAAGATAGTTGAAGATTTAAAACTAGATAGTTATGACAATTATCTACTATCATATAACGGAGCAAGAATAGCTAACCTAAAAACTGGAGAAGTTGTTTATGAAAGATTCTTATCACCGGAAAGAATTAAATTTTTAATAGATAAAGCACTGGAAAACGATTGTGATATTCTAACATATCAAAATGGCGATGTGTTAACAAATCGTGATAATGAATATGCACGTGTAGAAGTAGGCTTGGTAGGAGCAAAACTTATAATTGCTGAAAATATGAAAGAGCACATAAAAGAAGGTGCGGCTAAGGTAATTATATTAAAACACCCTGACGAAGCACAAACTATTAAGGAAAAACTTCAAAAAGAGTTAGGTGATGAGTATGAAGTAGCTACTTCAAAACCATTTTTCATAGAAGTTAATGACAAAGGTATTTCTAAAGGGGACTCACTAGACGCACTATGTAAAAAACTAGGCTTAACTAAAGATAATGTAATGGCGCTTGGAGATGGACTTAATGATTTAAGTATGATAGAGTTTGCTGGTATGGGTGTTGCAGTAGATAATGCTAACCCAGTTTTAAAAGAAGCGGCGAACTTTATATCAAAGAGTAATGATGAAGATGGATTTGCTTATGCAATTGAAAAATTTATTTTAAATAATGAAAATTAAGATAGACGGACGATACAAAGTATCGCCCTTTCTTTTAGAAAGAGGAAAAAATGAAAGTAACATTAATATGTGTTGGAAAAGTAAAGGAAAAATTTTATCGTGATGCGATAAAAGAATATGAAAAGCGATTAGGTGCATATATAAAATTAAATACAATAGAAATAAACGATGAAAAAGTAAAGGTGGAAAATCCATCGGAGATTGCTATTGCTATGGACAAAGAGGGGAAAAATATTCTTTCGAAAATTAAAGATAATCAATATGTTATTACGTTAGAGATTCTCGGAAAAAATCTATCAAGTGAGGATTTTGCAGAAAAAATTAATAATCTTATGTTATCAGGAAACAGTGATGTTGTTCTTGTAATTGGTGGGAGCTACGGCCTATCTGATGAAGTGAAAAAACGTAGTAATTATGCACTATCTTTTAGTAAGATGACATTCCCACACCAAATGATGCGAGTAATTTTACTTGAGCAGGTGTACCGTGCATATCGCATAATAACAGGAGCTAGTTATCATAAGTAGTTGGCTATAATATAATTAATATAAATAGTAAAGATTATCTGGTATAATAAAGATAGAGGAGAATATTTGTTGATGTATTAGATGACTTTTATATATAGTTAATTATAAAGGAGGCGTTTATTATGTTAAGTGGATTATTTACAATATTTTTCATTGTAGTGATTTTAATTTTTTATATTATATCCGTATATTTTTCAATGATAATGTTTGATATGTTTGGAATTAAAACTAGTCTAGCATTTATACCTTTTTATAATACATATCTTATCTATAAAG
>ERZ773014.150-NODE-150-length-46408-cov-21.392941_pt1 | contig 46408 bp, 32 predicted proteins | sample MGYA00580841_ERZ773014 | MGnify/ENA primary metagenome ERZ773014 (study PRJEB29015, sample SAMEA2737989) | human oral metagenome | biome: human oral; feature: human-associated habitat; material: dental | place: China | collected 2067 ... | reverse complement strand
GCATATTGCACTGCGTTTAGCACCAAAACGCACTACATTTTGCTGCAAATAGCCCCAAAAACTGGTGCTAATGGCGGTATTATGAAATAAAATTCATTTTGCCTGCATTTACAACTACCCCCTCAAAGCCTCAGAACAAACATCCACGAGAATCGATTTTTTGCGGCCAAGTGGGCTGTTGGTGGATAAAAAGGGCAGCCATAGTGTTAAAATTCTTGCTGAAAAACGGACAAAAGAAGAGCGGCAGACGAGTTGACTTGTCAACCCTTCTACCCTCCACCTTACCACCTCATAAAACTAAAATCCTCACAATCTAGCAAACAAAAATCACACTCTCTTTGTGCGTTAGCAGCTTATTTTCTATCTTTGCATATAGGTAACGGGACACACGCCTTACGTTCATCGTTCGCGCGCGAGTGCAAAACAGCGACGAATAAAGGCGAAAACCCATTGAACTGACAAGCATTATGGCACAAAAGCTCATACAGACACAAACGCAAAAACAAGTGCAGGTGCAACGACTCTCACAGCAACAGATGTTGCAGGTGAGGCTCTTGGAGATGCCGCTTACCGAACTGGAACAGAGCGTTGTTGCCGAACTGGACGATAATCCGGCACTGGAAACAGATACACACGAACCAAACGAAACAGAGAACTACGATGCTGCGCCCGCCAACGACGACCAAGGCGATGAGGATTTTGACCAGCAGACGGAACGCGAAGAACGCGAACAGGCACTGGATGCTGCGTTGGAAAACATCGGCCGCGACGACGAAATGCCCGAAACATTCAGTAGGGAGAACCATAACAATGCCGAATACGAGGAGATTGTATATGGCGACACCACTTCGTTTTACGATAAACTGAAAGAGCAAGTGGGCGAAATAGACCTCAACGAGGAGGAGGAACAGGTGCTGCTTTACCTCATCGGGTCGTTAGACAACGACGGACTGCTGCGCAAAGACCTCGACACCATTGCCGACGAACTGGCCATTTATCAGAATTTGGACGTGGAAACGTCCGAAATAGAACGGATGCTTGGCGTGCTACAAACGTTCGACCCGGCTGGCATTGGCGCGCGTTCGCTTAAAGAATGCTTGCTGATACAGATTGACAGAAAGCCCGAAAGCTGGGCCAAGGAGATGATGCGCCGCGTGATAGACGAGTGTTTCGAGGCCTTTACTAAGAAACACTGGGACACGATACAATCGCAACTGCAACTCACCGATGAGCAGGTGCAGGAGGTGCAGGCCGAAATCAGAAAGCTGAACCCTAAGCCGGGGGCATCGATGGGCGAGACGCAAGGGCGCAACTTGCAACAGATAACGCCCGACTTTATCGTAGACACCGACGACGACGGCAGGGTTTCGTTCTATCTCAGTCGCGGAAACATACCCCGACTGATGGTGTCGCCCACGTTCGCCGACATGGTTGACCACTACCGAAACAACAAGGCCAACATGACGAAAGGCGAAAAGGAGGCCTTGCTCTATGCAAAGGAGAAGGTGGAAAAGGCGCAGGGCTATATCGAGGCCATCAAGCAACGGCAACATACGCTAAGCGTAACGATGCAGGCCATTATTGACATACAGCGAAAGTTCTTTGTTGAGGGCGACGAGGCCGACCTACGACCGATGATTCTCAAAGACATCGCCGACCGTACGGGGCTGGACATCTCTACCATCTCGCGCGTTAGCAACATCAAGTACGCACAAACAAAGTGGGGCACGTTCCCCCTGCGTTTCTTCTTTACCGATGCCTACACCACGGGCGACGGCGAAGAGTTGTCTACACGCAAGATAAAAATAGCCCTTAAAGAGCTTATCGACAACGAAGACAAGAAGAAACCGCTGAGCGACGACTTGCTAAAAGAGGAACTGGCAAAGAAAGGTCTGCCCATCGCCCGCCGCACTGTGGCGAAGTATAGGGAACAACTGGGACTGCCAGTGGCGAGGTTGAGGAAGGGGTGACAAAACCCACAGCCGGCCACAGCCCGCACAACCGGCCTCACCCCCAACCCCTCTCCAAGGGGAGAGGGGAGTGATTAGCCTTGTTGCTTTATGGGGTGGCGCAAAAGATGACATGGTTAGTAATAGTGTGTTTAGACCATTGGTTCTGCCTATTTAAGGCTGTCGTATAAGTCTAACAAGTAAAATAAGAGCAAGGCGTTTAGTCGCTAGCTACAAGTTAAAGGCAAGGAAGTGATATATAAAAGGCTTGATAATATCAAAGCATTTCACTCCCCTCTCCCCTTGGAGAGGGGTTGGGGGTGAGGCCGGTTACTTAAAGTTGCTTATGAAAGAGAAAAACATCATATTCGGCGCGCGGATGATGAGCATGCTCTTCACCCCGTTTTATCTGCCCATTGTTGGGTTGATAGCGTTGTTCACTTTTAGTTACATGTCTCAATTGCCTTGGGATTACAAACTAGAAGTGTTGCTCTTGGTGTATATCGCCACCATATTTATCCCCACGATACTGATACATCTGTATCGCCGTTATCAGGGATGGACCCTCATTGAGCTAGGGCATAAGGAGCGGCGCATGGTGCCTTACGTCATCTCCATATTGTGTTACTTCGGCTGTTACTATCTCATGTCGGTGTTACAGATACCCCGTTTCATGGCTCGCATATTGGTTGCCGCCCTCGTTGTGCAAGTGGTATGCGCGCTTATCAACGTTTGGTGGAAGATTTCCACGCACACAGCAGCCATTGGCGGCGTGGCAGGTGGACTGATGGCCTTTGCTTTTCTCTTCATGTTCAACCCCGTTTGGTGGCTCTGCTTGGTGTTTATCGTGGGCGGACTGGTTGGAACCAGTCGCATGATACTTCGCCAACACTCGCTTTGGCAGGTTGTAGCGGGGTTCCTTGTAGGCATGGTTTGCGCGTTTGTGGTGATATAACCAACGCGAGACAAGCCCTACAACTGGCCAAGCCAAGCCCACAACCAACCCCACAACTGGCCTCACCCCACCCCCTACCGGCCTCACCCCCAGCCCCTCTCCAAGGGGAGAGGGGAGTGATTAGCCTTGTTACGCTAAAGCGTTACAGCAAAAAACGTTGGAGCATAAGCATTAAACAATGGCGCATTGTACCATCAAAGGATGAAATATTACACGTAAATAGTAAAATACGAATAAGTAAATAGTTAATGATTAACAAGTAAATAGTAAGCGATTAACAAACAAGCGCGCGTGCCACCGCAAGGATGCAGCAAGGCATACCACGCCCCTCTCCCCTTGGAGAGGGGTTGGGGGTGAGGCCGGTCGTGGGGTTGGCGTGGTTCTTTGTAGCCTTTGCGTGTTTGGTTGTTGATGTTTATTTATCGAATAAGGTTTAATAAATATATATATTATGACCCCATCAGTAAGCATTATCATGGGCAGTACCAGCGACTTGCCCGTTATGGAGAAAGCATGTAAGTTGCTTAACGACCTGAAAGTGCCTTTCGAGGTGAACGCCCTCAGTGCTCATCGCACGCCCGATGCCGTAGAAACCTTTGCCAAAGGCGCCAAGGCGCGTGGCGTAAAGGTTATTATTGCCGCCGCTGGTATGGCTGCTGCCCTGCCCGGTGTTGTGGCTGCATCCACCACTTTGCCCGTTATCGGCGTGCCCATCAAAGGCATGCTCGACGGATTAGACGCCCTATTGTCTATCGTACAGATGCCCCCAGGCATTCCTGTTGCCACTGTTGGCGTTAATGCAGCCATGAATGCCGCCATACTTGCCGTGCAAATGCTGGCCCTGACAGACGAAAATGTGGCGCAGCGACTGACTGAATACAAGGCTACACTGGGACAAAAGATTACCAAAGCCAATGAAGAATTGGCCGAAGTTAAGTACGAGTTTAAGACAAACTAGGGCGAAAGATAACAAGTGGACGGGTTGATTAGTTAACGAGTGGACAAGTTAACTGGTTGACAAGTTGGTAGGCGAAGCATTTTTTCACCTTTTCACCCTTTCACCTTTTCACCTTTCACCGCCCTTTTCCCCTTTAAAAGAATGATGAACGAACAAGATAACAACCATACTTCACGCCCTCTTGCCCAACAAGAAGATGGCGAATGGAGTGACATCGGCATCGACCTCTTTAACCTGCAACGCCGAAACGCATCGGTAACAACCGTTGGCAGCGTGACGATGGGTGGAAACAACCCCGTGCGCGTGCAGTCGATGACCACCACCGACACCAACGACACCGAGGCTAGCGCAGCCCAAGCCGAGCGAATTATACAGGCTGGCGGCGAGTTGGTGCGACTTACCACCCAAGGAAAGCGCGAGGCCGAGAACCTGCGCAACATCAATGCGGCACTCAGACAGAAAGGTTACGACACGCCACTTGTGGCTGATGTGCATTTCAACGCCAACGTAGCCGACGTGGCCGCGCTGTATGCAGAGAAGGTACGCATAAATCCCGGCAACTATGTAGACCCAGGACGAACCTTCAAACAGTTGGAATATACCGACGAAGAATACGCCGAAGAGATAAAGAAGATTGATGCACGCTTTGTGCCTTTCCTCAATATTTGTCGCGAAAACAACACGGCCGTACGCATTGGTGTGAACCACGGCTCGCTCTCCGACCGCATTATGAGTCGCTATGGCGACACGCCTGCGGGCATCGTGGAGAGCTGTATGGAGTTCTTACGCATCTGCAAACGCGAGCAATTCAGCAATGTGGTTATCTCCATCAAGGCATCCAACACGGTGGTGATGGTGCAATCGGTGCGCCTTTTGGTGCAACAGATGCGCCTCGAAGACATGAATTACCCCCTACATCTTGGCGTTACTGAGGCTGGCGAGGGCGAAGATGGCCGCATTAAGAGTGCTGTGGGAATCGGAACGCTGCTGTCCGACGGCATCGGCGACACCATACGCGTATCGCTTAGCGAAGACCCTGAGGCCGAAATACCCGTGGCACGCGCGCTTGTTGATTACATCGAGGCACGTTCGGGCCACCTACCTATACCTGCACAGGTGGCAAAAGGGTTCAACTACACCGCTCCCGAACGCCATCCTACCACGCCCGTGGCCAACATCGGAGGCGAAAACCTACCCGTAGTGATAAGCAACCGCACGGATAAGGATAAGGTCCACGTGGTGGCCAACGCCGACCAAACGCCAGATTACATATATATAGGTAGACATCTGCCTGCAAACCTCTCGGCAAAGCGTCGTTACATCATGGACTACGATGCCTACATGCAGCTGGCCAGCACCAATCCGCAGGCCTGCGAGCAGGTTTATCCCATCTTTCCACACAATGCCGTGCCCTTTATCTCGCTTGTCGAGGCAGACGTTAAGTTCCTTGTGCTGCAATATGGAGCCAACAGCGACGAATATTTGGCTTGTCTTAAACACCACCCCGAGGTTGTGGTGGTGTGCATGAGCACACATAAAAACAAGGTGGGCGACCAGCGTGCGCTGGTTCACGAGTTGTGGTCGGCAGGCATCAACAACCCCGTTGTATTCGCGCAAATGTACCGTCACGCGGCCGAAGAGAAAGAAACATTCCAGCTAAAAGCCGCTGCCGACATGGGCCCGCTGATGATTGACGGGCTAACGGATGGCATCTGGCTGATGAACGACGGCGACTTACCCGACGAAGAGGTAGATGCCACGGCCTTCGGCATACTGCAAGCCGCCCGTTTGCGCACCACCAAGACCGAATACATTAGCTGTCCGGGCTGCGGTCGCACGCTTTACGACCTGCGAACAACCATCGCCCGCATTCGCGAAGCCACCAAACACATGAAGGGTTTGAAGATTGGCATCATGGGTTGCATCGTAAACGGACCGGGCGAAATGGCCGATGCCGACTTCGGATATGTTGGTGCAGGGCCTGGAAAGGTGTCGCTCTACCGCAAAAAAGAATGCGTTGAAAGGAACATCGACGAGAAAGATGCAGTGGAACACTTGCTAAGGCTGATAGAAAAAGAAACAAAACAGAACCTATAACACACGCATGCCACCCCCACAACCGGCCTCACCCCCAACCCCTCTCCAAGGGGAGAGGGGCGTGATTAGCCTTGCAACGTTGTGGTAGTTCTAATGATTGCTGCATTTGATGGCACACGGTAGTGCTAGCTATACAATAAACCTTGTGAGGTAATGGCCTAATAAAGTTATAGCAATAACGAGTAATCACTTACCTTCACTCACCAAAACAACATAGCATGCCACGCCCTCTACAAGGGGAGATGGGCGTGATTAGTTTTGTAGTGCCAGGTTAACGTAAGTAATCAACATTCGTTACTTTACTACTTACTCCATACTACTCACGTAGTTCACAACAAAATATAAGTCAACAACAACTCAATCATAGTAATAACGAGTCGTCACTCACCAAAACAACACAGCATACCACGCCCCTCTCCCCTTGGAGAGGGGACGGGGGTGAGGCCGGTTGGGAGTGAGGCTGATAATATAATAAATATGAACGAACAAAATAAAACCGCTGACAACTCAGCGCAAAATCAAAACAAAATTATGCCTTCCACCGAATCAGCACAGCATACCACGCCCCTCTCCCCTTGGAGAGGGGACGGGGGTGAGGCTTCTTCCCCCCTATTAATCTACAACACCCTCACTCGAAAAAAAGAGCGTTTCGAGCCCCTACACGCCCCCAACGTGGGCATGTACGTATGCGGACCCACCGTATATGGCGACCCGCACCTAGGTCATGCACGGCCCGCCATCACCTTCGACGTGGTGTTTCGCTACCTGCAACACCTGGGTTACAAGGTGCGCTACGTGCGAAACATCACCGATGTGGGGCATCTTGAACACGATGCTGACGATGGCGACGACAAGATTGAGAAGAAAGCGCGACTGGAACAGCTTGAACCAATGGAGGTTGCACAGCATTATACCAATACCTATCATGCTGCCATGCAACTGCTCAACGTGCTACCGCCCAGCATCGAACCACAAGCATCGGGGCACATCATCGAGCAAGAAGAGTTGGTGAAGAAAATCCTCGCCAATGGTTTTGCCTACGAAAGCAATGGCTCCATCTACTTCGACATTGCCAAGTACAACGAAACACACCGCTACGGCATACTCTCTGGTCGCAACCTCGAAGACGTTTTAGATGCCTCGCGACAGCTCGACGGCGTGGGCGAAAAGCGCAATCAGGCCGACTTCGCGCTGTGGAAACACGCCCAACCCGAACACATCATGCGCTGGCCCAGTCCGTGGGGCGAGGGATTTCCTGGTTGGCACTGCGAGTGTACGGCAATGGGAAGGAAGTATTTGGGCGAACATTTCGACATTCACGGTGGCGGAATGGACCTCATCTTCCCCCATCACGAGTGCGAAATTGCCCAAGCTGTGGCCGCAGAAGGCGAACAGATGGTGCGCTATTGGATGCACAACAACATGATAACCATCAACGGACAGAAGATGGGAAAGAGCCTGGGCAACTTCATTACGCTCGAACAGTTCTTCAACGGCGCACATCCCGCGCTCGAAAAGGCCTATTCCCCTATGACCATTCGTTTCTTCATCCTCTCTGCCCACTATCGCGGAACGGTGGACTTCTCTAACGAGGCCCTGCAAGCCAGCGAGAAAGGGCTCGAAAGATTGCTCAACGGCATCGCCGACTTACAACGCATTCAATCGGCCAAGACTAGCGACGAGGCCACGGCAACCATCGTGAACGAACTGCCCCGCAAGTGCTACGAGGCCATGAACGACGACTTCCAAACGCCCATGGTGCTAAGTCATCTCTTCGAGGCATGCCGACTTATCAACACGCTTATCGACCACAAGGCGCAGATTTCGGCCGAACACTTGGAGCAATTATCTGCCACCATGCGCCTCTTCGCCTTCCAACTGCTGGGTCTGAAAGCCGAAAACGGCAACAACAACGATGCCCGCGAAGAGGCCTTCGGCCACGTTGTAGACATGGTTCTCGACCTGCGCGCCAAGGCAAAGGCCGACAAAGACTGGGCCACCAGCGACCGCATACGCGACGAACTGACCTCCGCCGGCTTTGAAGTGAAAGACACCAAGGACGGCGCAACGTGGAAACTGAATAAATGATGCGGCCTTTTGCATGTCGTTAAGCTGCTAAGTACTCCAAATTCAATAAACTCATGAACAGATTCACATTAACAAACTTTGGCCCGATAGCTCATTGCGACGTCGCTTTTGGCGACCTTACCATCCTCGTTGGCGAACAAGCCAGTGGCAAAAGTCTCTTTCTCGAGATGTTGAAGCTAGCTATCGACCGCGATAGCGTTATTGGAACGCTCGACCGATACAACTATATCCTTGGGCATAACACCAATAAAATACTCGACTTGTACCTTGGTGATGGTATGGCTGGGCTCTGGAAAGAGGACACAGAGATTACACTTGATGGTGAATCGTTTATGCTTAAAACGCTTCCAAAGAATGCAGATCCGAATAAAGTAGACGAAAGCCTGTTTTATGTACCTGCACAACGGATACTTAGTATCGACGATGGCCGTGCGCGAAACTTTATGGAGTTCAACAATTCTGCGCCCTACGTACTTCGTTCGTTTAGCGAAACGCTGCGTACATTCATGCAATTTGGACTGGGTACAGGTAATAAAGTGGTGTTCCCGATTAAGGAACGACTAAAAGACGGCCAAAGAAATGTGTTCGATAAAAGTATATTTCATGGTGCTAAAGCCATCATGGAAGAGCGCATGGGGCAAAGGCGAATGGTGTTGCAAGTGGATGGAACCACCATTCCTTTCATGGCATGGAGCGCAGGGCAGAAAGAGTTTATGCCTCTTTTGCTAGCCTTCTATGCCTTAACGGGCCCACCTTCGAAGATTATTAAGAAAGAACAGTACAAATATGTGGTGCTTGAAGAGCCTGAAATGGGTTTACACCCCAAAGCCATTCTCAGTGTTATCATGCAGATACTCGAGCTAATGAACTTGGGATATAAAGTGATAATATCCACACATTCGCCCGTTTTCCTTGAGTTTTCGTGGGCTTTCAATATGATAAAAGGAAACAAATATCGTCGAATTAAGGCTTTGCGCGAGATTTTCGATGTGCCTGTCGACAGCTCAATGAACAAAATCCTTAAAGCCGTTTGTAATAAGAAAGTGAACACATTCTACTTTGGACGTAATCCCCAAACGGGCAAAGTGACTGCCCTCGACATTTCTTCGCTCGACGCATTCGACGAAAATCCTCTCGTTGCAGATTGGGGCGGGCTCTCCGAGTTCTCATCTAAGGTGTCGGATGTGGTTTCTAAATACGCGGTGGACAATGAGTAAGAAACAACCAAAGAAAGCTCCTGGAGGTGTCGCACAAAAGGGAAAACGGACAGAAGTGTTACCTAAGAGTCGGCTACAAGAAGCTGTAAAGGGCATTGGTGGGCTCGACAAACACTTTGAGAAAGGCCTTGGAGCCGTTAAAGGCGAATACAGAAATCGCATAACAGCCGAAGAACCTCGTTTTTTTAATGGTAGTCTAGACATCGACAAGGCCAAATCCAAGACCGAACCCACAGCCAACCGCTGGGACTATGCCATAGAATACAACGGAGAAGTGTTCTTCGTAGAGGTTCACCCAGGCTCGACCAGAGATGTTTCCATCATCTTGAAAAAGCTGAAGTGGCTAAAACAATGGTTAAAGAATGAGGCAAAAGCCATAGACGTGCTGAAAACCAAACGTGCAACACCATACTTTTGGATACACACGGGAGGGTGCAAGATACTTCAAGGGTCTAGCACGTGCAAGCAGTTGGCCCAAAGCGGAATTCGCATAATACCCGTTTTAAACTGCGATAAGCTGTTTGGCAACTCTCATTAATCGGCTAACCCAGCCTCTTTTACATACCCACCTTCTGCTCAAGAGATAAGCAACAACAGCACAACCTGGCCTATACGTCTCGTAATGAACCCAAGCCAATACAACACCCTCTTCACATTATTAGGTGAGCTTGACTTTTATCGTGCCTTTGGCAAGTACCCTATATATAAGGAGGAGTATTGATCTTGATTTTTCAGTTACTAAAATAAGAACCTCTACCAACCCATAAGAACTTTAAAAGTCAAGATGACTTCAAAGCAGGATTTTGTTTTATGCAATAGTATTCTTTGCTTTATTTCCTCGCAACACTTTGTTTTGCGGATAATACAAGCTCTGCTTCCAAGTGGCTCATCCTACTGAAATCTCCACTTCCCGATGCCCAACTTCGACGAGTTATATATTACTTGGTATGCCCGCGCGAAAAGATTTGCGGCCACTTACGTGAAATCTGAGGACGATGCCGAAGACATTGTGCAAGATGTCTTCATCAAGTTGTACGAGCATCCTAGGGGTATAGATGCAGATTATCATGTCGTTGGCTACTTGTTCACGTGTATTAGGAATGCCTGCCTCAACTATCTGCGCGACAAGCTGATGCAAACCGCTGCCACAAACTTGTTTCACGATGTTTATAAACAAGAGATGCAGTTGGGATTTGATGCCTTGTTGCAAACCGAAACCTACTTTCGCAACGAAGAAGACATTGAGCGCACTCTCGAGGAAGCCATCTCTCGTCTGCCCGAAAAGTGCCGAGAGATTTTCGTAATGAGCAAATTGCAGGGTATACGGCATGCCGACATAGCCCAACAGTTGGGCATATCCGTGAATACCATCGAGACCCAGATGGGCATTGCCTATCGGAAATTGCGACAAGAACTAAGGCAATATCTGCCATTGTTGCTTCTTCTTTACTCTTTCTCGGGCATAGAGACTGGATGAAAATCGTTAAAAAAGACAAAAAAACGCTGCTGTTTTCGCTCTATCTTAGCGGAAACGGCATTTTTGTGTGTACTACTTTTAAAACCTGAACAATGATAGACGAACGTATTGTGACATATCAACAAGGCGAGCTGAGTACTGAAGAGGTGGGCCAACTGCTGAGTGATGCCGAGCAGGATGCCGAGCTGAAAACCGCCCTAACAGACCTCTTGAATGTATCGGCCTTAGCAACGCTGCACGCTTCTTTTACCGATCGTGAGGTGGGAGAAGCTCAGCTGCCCTGTTTAAAGGCGCAGCTACGGCGCAGAATGCTATATCGCACAGGCCGAAACATATTGAAATATGTTGCCGTAAGCGCAATAATCATCGCCATAACACTAACCGTTGAACACTATCTAAGCACCCGCCACGCTGCCATAGCCATGCAAACGCTCTCCGTTCCACGCGGGCAGAACTGCCAAATAACCCTTGCCGATGGTAGTAAAGTATGGCTAAACGGAGGTTCAACCCTGCGTTACCCTTCGCATTTTGAAGAAAACAGGCAAATAGAACTTACAGGCGAAGCTCTATTTGATGTGGCTAAGAATGGCAATATGCCCTTTGTGGTGTCGGCAAAAGGTGTATGTGTCAAGGTTATTGGCACACGTTTTAATGTCAGGGGGTATGCCGCCGAACCACTAACAGTGTCTTTGTTCCGTGGCGCGGTGAGCGTTTATCGTGAAAACAACGAACAACAATCCGTTGTTCTTCGCCCTAACGAACAACTCACGGTGAGTGGGGAAGATATGACGAAGCACAGAATGGATGCAGATGTGGCAGCTTGGAAAGACGGATTGCTGGTGTTCAAGTCGGCAACAATGGCCCAAATCATTACCCATCTGCAAACCTGCTTCGGCGTAAAAATCACAGTTAAACACCCATCTCTACTCAATATACGGTATTCGGGTAAGTTCAGACAAAGCGATGGAGTTGTAAACATCCTCGACATTATCAGCAGGGTGCAGTATTTTAAGGTGGTACACAAACGCCAGAGCAACGAAATAGAGCTGTATCCCAAGGCGAATTGAAGAAACAAACAAGACATTACAATATTAACCTCCCTAACAACATCTGCCTATGACGCATCCTTAGAAACCAAGAAAGCCGAGTTTTAGTAACTCGAAGAAAACCTAGATACAACCGGGAACTCCGACTACCTAGTGGGGTTTCTCGATAAAAAATATATCAAATTTCATTCAGTTAACTTTTTACACATGAACTACTTATCAATCCCCCAGTGGGTAACGACGGCCACAAAAGGACTTTCCGTCTCCAAATCTCGACTACTTGTCTGGCTCGTTTGCTGCTTTCTCTGCGTGCAGAGCCTATCAGCACAAGAACAGATGGTGAAACTTTCGGCCAAAAGCCTGCCCATCAGCCAGCTGTTTTCCGAAATAGAAAAACAAACGGGCTATCTCTTTGTTTACAGCAACATCGATCTCGACACCCAATCTATGGCAAATTTCCCTAAGAACACAGGTACTGTGTCTTATTTCATCAGTCAATTTGCGCAAGGTAAGGGCATCAAATACGAGATAACACCTGGCAAATACATCGTTTTTTCCAAACAAACCGACACCCAAACAGCACATTCGGGTGTGTCGGGAAGCATCTCCGACAGCAAAGGCGACCCACTTGTGGGCGCAACCATACAGCAAAAAGACACGCCAAACAAAACCGTTACCGACGCCAACGGCCGCTTCTCGCTCAACGCGCCCGTAGGTTCAACGCTCGTTGTTTCGTATATCGGCATGCAAGACAAAGAAGTGCGCGCAACCCGAAACATGGACATCACCCTTACCGACAATGTAAAAGCCTTAGACGAAGTGGTGGTTGTGGGCTATGGCACGGTGAAGAAAGCCGACCTCGCAGGTTCGGTATCGGTACTAGACAACAAAGCCTTTAAAGACCAACCCATCACGGTAATATCCGATGCTTTGCAGGGGCGCATATCGGGTGTTCATGTCGTTAGCAGCGGCATACCTGGCGGCGACATGAAGATAAGGGTGCGTGGTGCAGGCTCGATTAACCGCAGTAACGACCCGCTTTACGTCATCGACGGCATCGTTCGCGAAAGCGGCCTAACGGGTTTAGACCCCGAGGATGTGCAGTCTATCCAAGTGTTGAAGGATGCTTCCTCAACGGCTATCTATGGTTCGCGTGGTTCTAACGGCGTGGTGTTGGTGACAACCAAAACCGGTAAGGCCGACAGAACGCAGGTGTCGTTCGATGCACAAATCGGAATGAGCAACGTGGCCAAACGTTACGACCTGCTCAACGCCTACGAGTTTGCCACCGCCTACAACGAAGCACACCCTAATACCTTTAACGCCAACGACCTGGCTGCCTTCCAAAACGGCACAAAGGGCACCGATTGGCAAAACGAAATGTACCAAACGGGCGTAACTCAAAACTACAAAGTAACCCTAACCAATGGAAATAAGAACACACAATACTACCTATCGGGAAACTACTTGGGACAAACGGGTGCCGTTATCAAAACCAAGAACGAGCGTTACCTCGTACGCATGAACCTTACTTCGGCAATCACACGCTGGCTAAGCCTAACGGCCGACCTAAACGCATCGCACAACGTAAGGAACACTTACAACTTCGGGGCTTCAAAAACCAACGTCATGTGGACGATGGTTAACTACTCGCCCGTTACCGACGTGATGGGAGAAAACGGCAAATACAACCGCGACTTCTATAATGCCATCACCTCAGACAACCCTGTTGGAACAATGGAACTTAACGGAGGACAAAGCCGCCAAGACATCTTTAACGGACGAATTGACCTGAAATTCAACATCCTTCCCGGATTAACGTTCACCACAACCAATGGCGTAGACTATAACGACTCTAAATACTATTGGTTCGGCTCTAAACTTGTTGCCGATAAAAGCGGCATGTCTAACCGCGATGCACAGCGCATAACCATCCAGTCTACCAACAATCTTACTTACGTTGGCAGCTGGGGTGCACATGCCTTAACGGCTACCGGCGTGTTCGAGTCTACCCAATCAAAATACCGCTTCATACGTATTGCCGGAGACGACCTACTTACCGAAAGCGTAAAATGGTGGAACATCGGGCTTGCCAGCAGCAAAACCGACGAGAATGGCTACGAGTCGTGGGCGCTCCTCTCGGGTGTTGGCCGCCTGATGTACAACTACGACAATCGCTATCTCGTAACAACCACCTTCCGTGCAGACGGTTCTTCCAAGTTCTTTAAGAACAAGTGGGGCTTCTTTCCCTCGTTGGCTCTGGCTTGGTCGTTGGGCAACGAGAAGTTTATGCAAGGGCAAAACATCATCCAAGATGCCAAAATTAGATGGAGCTACGGCTTGGTTGGCAGTCAGGCCATCGAACCTTATGAGACCCTCGGACTGATGAAACAGGTGGGCTACGCCTTCGGCGGATCATCCAAATACACGGGCTTTTGGGCTGGGACTAATCGCCCGACACCCGACCTTACTTGGGAAAAGACCCATCAGTTTAACTTTGGAGCAGACTTTGCAATCCTCGATCGCAAGGTACGATTCTCGATCGATTACTTCAAGAAACTCACAAAAGACGGTTTGCTTCGCAAAACACTACCCGAGTATGATGGTGGCGGTAACTATTGGGTGAACGCTTGCGAAGTGGATAACCACGGACTGGACGTGTCGATAGATGCAACAGTGTTAAGCCTCAAAGACCTAACTTGGAATAGCACCCTCACAGGTACTTATCTGAAGAACAAAGTAACTTCGTTAGACAATATTCCCTTCGTGAAAGGCTACACCCCTGCCTATGGTTTGGTTGAAGACGTAACTCGGATTGCTGTGGGCCAACCAATCGGTTCGTTCTATCTGTACCAATGGACGGGCCTCGACAGCAACGGAAGAGATACCTATGCCGACTTAGATGGCAGCGGAACCGTGTCGGAAGGCGACAGAACCTATGTAGGCAAGGCCACACCCGATGTTACTTTCGGTTGGAACAACCGATTAGAATGGCGTGGATGGGAACTAAACCTCTTCTTTACGGGAGCTTTCGGGGCCAAACGGCTCAACCTGATGCGCTATGGGGCAGCCTCGATGAATGGTGCATCGAAGTTCATTACGTCGAGAGAAGCCTATTATCGCTCCTTCGGCAAAAGCAGCAACCCCATATATCCAGCCGTGAATGTTACCAACAACAACTATCAAGCCGCCTCAACCAAATGGTTGGAAAAGGCCGACTACGTAAGATGTGACAACATAACCCTAGCCTATAACTTCTCAAAGAAGCAAATACGCTTTGCCGACATGAAGCTATTGCTTAGCTGCCAGAACGTGTTTACCATCACTGGATATAAGGGATTAGACCCCGCTGGCACTTCTTTCATGGATACAACCTTGGGAAGTGTAGACATCAACGATGGCATCGACATGGGTGCCTACCCACTGACACGCACTTTCACACTCGGCTTAAAAATCAACTTCTAATCAATCCTCAACAACAATGAAACTAAGATACATATTTAGTTGCGCACTTAGCCTAACGCTAGTGGCTACATCTTGCAACGACTTCCTTACCGAAAAGCCAAAAGGGAAGCTAACGCCCGATAATTATTTCTCTTCACAAGACGAACTGAACATGGGCGTGTACGCTTTGTATAGCAAAGTGTGCGACATACAAACCAATACCAACCCAATGATGATGGCGTGGCAAGGAGATGACGTAACCACCAACCCTGGCAGCAACAAACAACACTTGGCCGAGGTGGATGCTTTTCATCCCAACGACGGAAACAATGGGGCTGCTTGGGCATGGAGAACCTCGTTTGTTACCATCAAGGCCGCTAACGACATCGTGAACAATGCCGGTAAAACCCCAACGACCGATGCCGAGAAGGACATAGCAATTGGACAGGCTAAGTTTTGGCGGGCAGTAAACTACTTCTACCTTGTGAGACGCTTTGGCCCAATTCCGATGAACCTCAGGGGAGACATCGACTACAACCGCCCCTTAACCTCGGTGGAAGAGGTGTATAAGCAGATTGTAGCCGACCTGAAAGACTGCGTTGCCACGCTTCCTACGAAGTACACGGAGGCTCCACGCCTCATTAATGAGGCCAACATCTACATTACCAAGCAGGCAGCACAAGCCACTTTGGCCGCTGTGTACATGGCTATGGCCGGCTGGCCCTTACAGCAGGCCGAACGCTACGCCGATGCAGCCGAACAAGCCAAGGCTGTTATCGATGGTGTGGAGGCAGGTACATACGAGTATATACTGGAAAGCGATTATAAAAATGTGTATGCCATAAGCCACAACTACACCAACGAAACTGTGGTGGGCATCAACTTCTCGGGTGCTTTCGCTTGGGACGAAGACTCTGAAATGACCAAAAGCAACCTCTTCGAGTCGCTCGGCGGATGGGGAGATGGATGGGGAGAAATCAAGTTTTGGAAAGAATTCCCCGAAGGTCCGCGTAAAGCTGCCACTTACAATCCTAAAATATTGAAGAACAACGGCCGCAATAACGAGACAGACTTGCTAGACTGGTGGGAGGTGGAAGAAGCACACCCCATGTTCTCTATCTTTACAGTTGCACCTGATGGGGGCGATTACGACTACACCAAGCCCGCAGGCTACATCTCGTCTAACAGCCATCGCCACCGCCTTATCCGCTATTCAGAGGTGTTGTTGTGGTACGCCGAGGCACAAGCACGTTCAGAGGGTGCGCCCAACGCAATGGCTTATCGCTGCATCAATAAGGTAAGAAACCGCGCGGGGTTGCCCAACCTGTCTGCCGCACTCACGGGTTCCGACTTTGCCGAAGCCTGTGTTCAGGAACATGGATGGGAAGTAGCAGGCTACTGGCCAGCACTTGTAACACGCCGCGACGACTTGATGCGCCTAAACCGCCTCGAACAACTCTTCAACAGCCGCAAAGCGAATGCTCCCATTAATGTAGCACCGGGCGTAACGCTTCAAGAGAGTGTACTTGTTCCCGACAATGTTGTTTGGCAGGGAGAAAAAAGCATCTATCTGCCTTATCCTGCACTAGATGCCCAACTAAACAAGAACTTGAAACGCTGACAACGGCCCAACAAGCATTAAAATAAGCATAACAGATCGTTTCGCACAACTGGGGGAACGATCTGTTTGCTTTTCTTCCAAATGCAGAGAACCTCCGTTCGCAATAACTACACCCCAGCATTAGCACCACTGCCTTTCGCTACTCGCATATCAGTATAGCTCACAATCCCAACAAACTTACGTACTGAAATAACCAAAAATTCATCAACTTAAAAACTCAAGAAAACACCAACTCACCAACTCATTAACCCAAAAACTGATAAACTCACCAACTTAAAAACTTATAAACTCACCAACTTAAAAACTTAAGAATTCACCAACTTACAAACTTACAAACTCAAAACTCACCAACTTACAAACTCAACAACACAACAACTTACAAACTCAAAACTCACCAACTTACAAACTCAACAACTCAACAACTTACAAACTCACCAACTTACAACCTCAAAACTCACCAACTCACAACCTCAAAACTCACCAACTTACAAACTCATCAACTTACAACCTTACCAACTAAAAAACTTAAAATCCTACGTTATACTTTACAAAGCGGCTCTAATTTTCACGCCGTTCTAGCGAAAATTAGGGTCGTAAAGTGGGTAAATTGGCACAATTTCTAGGCTTTCTCACCTTTTGTTTTGTCTGTATTTCAGAGTAAAACCTGCATTTTGCACCATTTTGCCTTTCTAGTTTGGTTGCCAACTCGCAATTTTGAAAGCCCAATTACCTGCTTTTTGCCCCCAAAATCCCACTTTTTGATAACTATTTCGCCCTCTTTAGCCATGTGTATCGTGGTTGGAGAGGGTTATATTTATGCCATTTGCGGTGTATCTTTATGCTTTTTGCCTCGCATTTAGCAGCAAAATGCACTGCATTTTGCACCATTTCACCTTGCGTTTAGCACCAAAACGCATTGCATTTAGCGGCAAAACGCATTGCATTTTGCACCAAAACGCACTGCGTTTAGCAGCAAATTGCAGTAAATTGAGCGGTAAACGCCCTTAAAACAGGTGCAAATGGCGGTTCCATGTAATAAATATTCATCTTGCTACATCCACAGGTTGGCCCTTAGTTGCATCAAAACAAACCCTCGCGAGAATCGATTTTTTGCGACCGAGTGGGCTGTTGGTGAATAAAATGGCACTCATAGTGTTAAAATTATTGCTGAAAAGCGGACAAAAAAAACAATCTGACGAGAAACTGAGCAGTTGACAAGTTAACCAGTTAACCAATAACAAACAAGCAATACACAAGGCATACCACTCCCCTCTCCCCTTTGGAGAGGGGCTGGGGGTGAGGCTGAGAGGGGCAGGGAGTGAGGCCGAGAGAGGCAGGGAGTGAAGCTAGTAGATAATAAGTTAACCAATAACAAACGAGCAATATACAAGGCACACCACTCCCCTCTTCCCTTGGAGAGGAGCTGGGGGTGAGGCCGAGAGGAGTTGGGGGGGTGAGGCTTTTTCCCCACTTCTAGGTATTGCGCATATCTCAACAAAGCCGTAACTTTGTATTAACAAAGCAAAAGGCGAGCTCTAAAACTTTTCGAGGAACGATAAGAACCCCGGAAGGGCGAATTGCGTGCTATGCGGAAGGTTTACAGAACATGCCTTTTTAAAGTGAATGTAAAATGAAAAAGAAAAGAACAGTAAGAAAACAATTCTTTAAAATGATGTTCGCACTCTGCGCAACATTCGCCCTAAGCATTCCCATCGGCGTGCGGGCAGAAAACGAAGTGAAAGAAAAAACCGATGCCAACATAAAGGGTAGCGTGGTAGACAGCAAAACACAGCAACCCCTATCGCACGCCAGTGTGCTGGTGGTTGGCACGGTGATAACCACCACCACCGATGCCGAAGGGCATTACGCGCTGAACAACCTGCCCTTGGGAAAAGTGAAAATAGAGGTGCGTTCTGCGGGTTACCGCGCCCTTAGGCAAGAGGTTACCACCGAAAGAAGCTATACCGCGGAGCAGAACTTTGAGCTTACGCCCGACGAAATTGCGCTCGACGAGGTGGTTGTTTCGGCCAATCGCAGCCTAACGCTTAGGCGCGAGTCGCCCGTTATCGTGAATGTTCTGGACACGAAGTTGTTCGAGTCTACCCATTCAACGACATTGGTGCAAGGACTTAACTTCCAACCGGGCGTGCGAACCGAAGACAACTGCACCAATTGCGGCTTTTCGCAGGTGCGCATCAACGGACTAGACGGCCACTACTCGCAGATATTGGTAGACTCGCGCCCCGTGTTTACCGCCCTACAAGGCGTTTACGGACTCGAACAGATACCCGCCAACATGGTACAACGTGTGGAGATTGTTCGCGGTGGCGGCTCTGCACTCTTCGGTGCATCGGCCATTGGCGGCACCATCAACATCATTACCAAGGAGCCTAGCGAAAATTCGGCCGAGCTGGCGCACACCATCACTGGCGCAACAACTGGCTCTACCGCTTTCGACAACAACACAACGGGCAACGTTTCGGTTGTTACAACCAACGGCAGAGCAGGCTTTTACCTCTATGCGCAAAGCAGACACCGCTCGGCTTACGACCGCGATGGCGACGGATATACCGACTTGCCCACGCTAGACAATAAAACTTTGGGGCTTAGCACCTTTCTCCGCCTAACCGATTACTCAAAAGTAACCCTGAAATATCATGGGCTGAAAGAGTTTCGCCGCGGCGGCAACAACCTTTTCTTGCCGCCCCACGAGGCCAACATTGCCGAACAGATAGAGCATACCATCAACGGCGGCAGCTTGGCTTACGACTTTTTCAACCCCAACGGCAAGGGACATTTCAGCGCATACGCCTCGTTTCAGAACGTAGACCGCAAAAGCTATTACGGCGGATTGGGCGAACTGGCTAGCGCAGCCGAGGGGCAGAAGGCCCTGAACGAGGCCTACAAGCTGGGCCTTAGCCTAGACATGAGCGAGGAAGACGCGGCAAAACTGCCCGACGACCAACAAGAAATTTTGGCCAACGCACAGGCTTACGACAAGGCACAACGGGCATATAACGTTACGCACAACATCAACTACATTGCCGGAGCGCAGTATGTGCACAACTTCGACCGACTGTTGTTTATGCCAGCCGACCTTACCGTGGGTGCCGAATACAGCTTCGACCGCATAAAAGACCGCTCGTTGGGCTACAACAGCCTGCTCGAACAGCGCGTGCGCATCAGTAGTGCCTTCGTGCAAAACGAGTGGAAGAACGCTCATTGGGGGCTGTTGTTGGGCGGACGACTAGACAAGCACAACCTTATTTCGCACCTGATATTCAGTCCGCGCGTGAACCTGCGCTACAATCCCACGCCCAACGCCAACTTCCGCCTTACATACGCAGGCGGTTTTAGGGCTCCGCAAGCCTTCGACGAAGACCTACACACCAAGATTTCTGATGGTGATCGCGTGAAGATTGCCCTCGCCAAGGACTTGAAAGAAGAGCGTTCGCACAGTTTCAGTGCATCAGCCGACCTCTATAAAAGCTTCGGAACGGTGCAAACCAACCTGCTTATCGAGGGTTTCTATACCCGTCTGAACAACATGTTTGCCACGCGCAAGCTGGCCGACGACGTCGTAATTGATGGCGCACGTGTGGAAGAACGCTACAACTCTAACGGCGCAACGGTGTTCGGACTGAACCTCGAAGGCAAGGCATCGCTTACTTCTTGGGCACAATTGCAGGCCGGATTTACGTGGCAAAACAGCCGTTATCGCACGGCCGAAGAATGGGACGACGATGCTGCCGACGAGTTTAAAACCACCAAACGCCTGCTGCGCACGCCCGACACCTATGGTTATTTCACGCTGAACGTGCGCCCTACGATAGATTTCAACGTGTCGCTTTCGGGCGTTTACACGGGTAGGATGTACGTTGGACACCCCAAGGGCGGCAGCGAACGCACCAAAGACTTCTCCATCATCGAGCATACGCCCTCGTTCCTCACGCTGAACCTGAAACTGGCATACGACTTCTACCTCTACAACCAAGTGAAGTTGCAGGCTAGCGCAGGCGTTCAGAACCTGCTGGATGCCTACCAGAAAGACCTGGACAAAGGCCCATCGCGAGCCTCCGACTACGTTTACGGCCCCACACAGCCACGCAGCCTTTTCCTCGGAGTGAAGATTTCGTACTAAAACACCTTGCCCCCAACCACCTCGTTAAGTGCTTGGGGGCAAATTGTTTAAAGGCAAAAGCAGGTGTATCAACCACACACCAACACGCCATACCAGCCTAACAAAACCACGAAAAACAACAGACAACAGCCTAAACCCTTTCTCCAACACCTGTGCTTACCTAATCTTGTTTTGCAAAAAAGTCTTATAAACTTGCGCTGGTTCGTTAAATAATGCGTATATTTGCAGAAAACTATTAGCACAGGCACGAAAAGCCGTTGCAACAAACTAGCTAAAAAACGCAACAAAAGGCTAAAACCGATGGACAAACCCCATTAAACCGCACCTACCCAAACATGACAGAAAAGGAGTTCCGAACATACTTTCGCGACTTATACCCACAGCTAGCGCAATATGCCACACGCCTGCTGGGTACTGTTGATGTAGACGACGTGCTACAAGGGGCGTTCTTGGAGTTGTGGAACAGGCGCGACGACATCTCTACGGCTGCCCACGTGCGTGCATTTACCTACCGAACGGTGTACACGCAATCGCTTAACGTGCTAAAACATCGTGCAGTGGTGAACCGATATTCGGCCGCCGTTATTGATATGGAAAGCAAAACGTCGGCCCTACTGTCGCCCGATGCATGCGATGTGGCCTTCAACATGGCCTGCAAAGAACTAAGCCACAAGCTTACCACCGCCATCGAGCAATTGCCGCCCAAAAGCAAGGAGGCTTTTACGCTTAGCTACCTGCACGATATGAAGAACAAAGACATTGCCCAAGAGATGGGCATCTCGGTGCGAACGGTGGATGCGCACATCTACAACGCGCTGAGAACACTGAGAACAAAACTGAAACTGACCGACCTTAACACCGACTGAGAGAAGGAAGCATCGACGTACCACGAAGACATGCCCACGGCTGGCTTAGCCCCGAACTACATTGATGCTTAAAAACAAAATACAAAAACAACCGTCCTCGCAAAGGAACGCAACCTAAACGGCAAAGCTACCCGCACGAGACATTAAACCCAAACAATGAAAACCAGAAACACCCTCGTTGCTATTGCGTTGGCCACGCTGGCCATAAGCGCAAAGGCGCAACGTACCCCATCGCACCCGATGGACATCAACACCATCACCGCCAAGCAATGGTGGGATGCTTTTCAGCGTTGGCAACCTGGCCGACCGCTAAGTGGTACAAACTCCATCGACGAAGAGTTTTACGTGTCGCGCGTAAAGCCGCGCCAGCGTATCAATGAAGCGCAAGGCGACTATATTGTGAACCAAAACCTAGACCGCAGGCGCAAGTTGCTGATGTGGACACCGCTAGACGACCCCTCTACTACATGGAAAGCATTCCCCCGTTACTGCTTTGAAGGCGACAATTTCAGCCTGTGGTCGTATGTAGACATGCACGGCAATTGGAGCGCACCGTGGATTAGGGTCTCCGCAGGCTTCTCGGATGTGGCCGCTAAGAACGGCGTAAGTGCTGGATGCTTGCTGTCTGTCCCACATTCGCTTGAAATACACGCCAACTACGCGTGGGCAAACGACTACTCGCAGGTGCTTATCGGACTGTCGGAAACCGACGCTAACGGTCGTTTCATCTGGTCGGAAAAGCTCATTCGCTTCATGAAGTACTATGGCGTAAACGGATTGGGGATAAACTCCGAGTTCCGTTCAGACCCAGAAACCATTCGCCGACTGATGGATTTCTTTCACGACTGCCACGTTCAAGCTGAAAAAATTGGCTGGAAGTTTGAAGTGTACTGGTACGGACTGACCAACTATGCGGGCGAAATATCGTTCCAAAACTCGCTTAACTCGCAAAACTCAGGCATCTTGGGCAGTAAAGGTTGGCGCAACACCGATGCGCTTTTCCTTAATTATGGTTGGACAGGGCAGTTGCTCGACGCATCGCAGAAGTTCGCCCAAAGGTATGGACTAGACCCTTACGACATCTACGCTAGTTTCGACATACAGAAGAGCGGCATGGTGAAAGATGCCTGGAAATCGCTTTCGCGGCTCAACACTTCCATCGGATTGTGGGGCGCGCACAGCCAAAACCTGCTGCATCAGAGCGCAACCGACAACGGTTCGGCCGACATTGCCATCCAAAATGCCTATCAACGCAAGCTCGAATTAACTTTCAGCGGCGGCAATCGCAACCCGGCCGCAACACCCGAAATTGGTAATGGCGAGCCGTTGGCCAACGAAGCGTTGAAGAAATTCCACGGCCTAGCGGCCTTGCTTACGGCCAAAAGTGCCATCAACGCCATGCCTTTCGTGTCGCGTTTCAACCTAGGTAACGGCCAAAAGTTTAGAAACGAAGGGCAAACCACCTTCGACCACAAGTGGTATAACCTAAACACACAAGACCTGATGCCCACTTGGCGATGGTGGATAACCGATGCCAACGACCAAGCTACGCCCGAAACGGTGGGCAACATGGTGCAAGCCGACTTCACTTTTGCCGATGCTTACTTCGGCGGCTCGTGCTTACGCCTGCATGGCTCAACGCCCTACTCGCGCGTTAAGCTGTTTAAAACCATGCTCGATGCCACGCCCCAATCCACGCTGAGCATCGTTTACAAGAAAACCGACAAGCAAGCAGCCACACATGCCCACCTGTTTGTGGCCCTAAAAGGTGCAACCACACAATATATAGAAAAGGAGATAACCGCACAAACGGATAAGTTGGGGCAATGGACAAGCTTTGAAACCACCCTCGCCGACATGGGAATAACGCAGGATTGCACCGTGGCCATGATGGGTTTGCGACTAACCAACACCCCCAAAGACTACAACATGCTGGTGGGCGAGGTGGCTTTACGCGACCCCAAGCTGCATTTCGCACCGCCAACACCCAAGGTTGAGGACGTGCGCATATTGCGCGGAAAGCACAACACCTTCGACTTTAAGGCGCGATACACCATGACTACCGCCACACCCACAACCGAAAAGGTGTACAACGACGATGTAGACACCTGGTATTACGAAGTGTTCTGCCAGCCCGAAGGCATGCCCCAGCAGCTGCTGACGGCCACAACATCGTGGGCAACATACGTTGTTGATGCGCCCATCATGGCCACGACCGAGGGGCGGAAGGTGCGAATTGGCGTGCGAGCCGTTGCTCCCGACGGGCGAACGAAGTCGGATATCGGGTGGAGCGAGCCCAAAGAGGTGCCTTACAACGCCCCATCCTACGAGGTAAAGGTTAACAAACCCGTGGTTAAGCCCAGCGAAACCTTCACCATAAAGATGCTCGACCCCTTGGCAAAACCCATTGCCGACTGGCGAATTAAGCGCGCCGACAACGGCGAAGAGGTGGCACGAGCCAACAACACCCACGAGATTACCACCAAACTAGCCACCGAAGGCCTGTACGACCTGCACTTAACTTACCCCGACGGCAAAGAAAACGTGGTGCGCGGAATGGTTCAGATAACGCCATTAGCCACGGGTGCTGTGCCCCACATCGACGAAATAGCCGTCGATAAGGCCAAAGTGGATGCAGGCCAACACCTCACATACACCTTCCGCGGCAACAAAGGCGAGGGTTCAATGTCGCGCGCGCTCATCATCAACGACCCATACATGCTCAACATTCCAGCCTATGTGCAGGAAGGCAAAACCTATTCGTACGCCTTATGGTTTAAGCCGAGCAACTTTGCACACGACAAGCAGGGCACCAACCTTATCAACAAGAACACCATTCACGACCGTTGGCCGCACAACAACTGGGGCGATTTGTGGGTAACCATACGCCCAGCGTGGAAAGGGCACAAGGCAAACGAAGTGTCGTTCAACACAATGGGCTGGACAGCACACGACGATCCCAACCCACAAATGATGTCAACGGGCTTCCAAATAACGCCCGGCGTGTGGCATCACCTCGTTGTTACGCAGCAAGACAACCACCAACAGATGTTCATCAACGGCAAATTGGTGGCCGAAACCGACTTCGAGCAGAGCACCCGCCGCGAAAACAACCCGCTACCTGAAATAAATCGCACGCGCAGTGCAGAGATTTACATCGGTGGGGGTGGCGTTTATAAGGCTGGTTTCAACGGTCTGATAGACGAAGTGCAGGTATGGAACAAGGCTCTGAATGCACAAGAGGTGATTGAAGCCATGCGCGGATACGATGCCGACAAGGTTCCGGCCAACCTCAAAGCCTATTACACCTTTGAAGAGATAAACAAAGACGGCACGTTTACCAACTTCGGCAACTTCCGTAAAGACTACGACACCCGCGGAATTCTTGTGCAAATGGTGGGAAGCGGCGGCGAAGACACCTCGAAAGCCAAGTACAAGTCTTTCCGTCCCTCAAACAATGCACTGGGTTATCCAGGCATCAAGGGTTCGTTGCCCATCACAACCACCGCCACTTGGACACTAACCGGAGCCACCATCGTGAGCGATGGCGAGGCTGCCACCGTTAGTTATGCAGCCGAAGGCACGTATGGTGCAACGCTGAAACTAGAAAACTACTGGGGAACAGACGAGCAAACGAAAGCCCAAATGGTGACGGTGGGCAACGTAACCAACGGCATCAGCACCGCAGAAGGCAGCTCCGAGCTTGAAGTTCTGCCCCAACCCTTGGCCCAAAGCGTTACATTGAAGTTCGCCCAAGCAGGCCTTTACACCCTCGAAGTGGTGGCTGCCGACGGCACCTTGCTGCAAAGCACACCGCTACAAGCGCGTGCTGGCGACGTGGCTAACGTGGCCATTAAGGCAAAATCGGGCGTGTACGTGGTGCGCGTAACCAAAGACGGCAAACCCTGCAAGGCCATTAAGGTAGCCAAACCCTAGTCGCACACGTGTGCGCCATCGTCGCCCTACCCTGGGCTTTCGCCCACACAGAGCGGCGACGGCGCACCCTAAACACCTAAAACTTGCATACAATCGTGGGGAAACTCCCCAACAAAGTATTTATAAAACTATAAACAATGAAAAGAAAATCTACATTGATGGCCTTGGCACTGTCGGCAATAGCCGTCACAGCCCAAGCGCAACGAACGCCATCGCATCCGTTAGACATCGCGACGGCCGACGAAACCCAGTGGATTAACAGCTTCATGAGCTGGCAACCTGGGAAAACAATCGGCAACGCATCGCGCATTGACGACGAGTTTTTCATCTCGCGCGTAAAGCCTAGAAAGCGTATTGGCGCAGAACAAGGCGATTATACCGTAGATGCTACGGTAGACAGCAAGCGCAAGATGTGCTTGTGGGTTCCACTCGACGACCCAACGAGCACTTGGAAGGCCTTTCCGCGCTACTGTTTCGAAGGAGACAACTTCAGTTTGTGGAGCTATCTCGACATCCACGGCAACTGGACGGCACCTTGGGTGAGGTGTTCGGCCGGCCTATCCGACGTAGCTGCCAAGAACGGCGTAAAGGTAGGCACCCTGATGTCTATTCCTTGGGCGGCAACCATCAACATCAACTGGGGTACTGGCGGCCATGCAGCAACGCTAAGAATGCTTACCGATTCGAGAAATGGCAAGTACAAGTATGCCGAGAAGCTGGTACAGTACATGAAGTACTATGGAATCAACGGTATCGGCGTTAACTCGGAGTTCTATTCCGACCGTAGTTCAATGACTCGCCTCATCAATTTCTTCGCCGCTTGCCACGAAGAAGGAAAGAAACAAGACTGGGAGTTCCAAGTATATTGGTACGACTTAACCGACGCTTCGGGCAATATCACCAACGATGCAGGCCTAAGCATCCACAACGAAGAGATGTTTGGTACGGGCGATAAGCCTGTTGTAGACATGCTCTTCTTCAACTACGGATGGAGCAAAGGCCAGTTAGACAACTCTGCACGTAAGGCCGAAAGGATGAACAGAAGCAGTTACGACATCTATGCAGGCTGCGACATCCAGAAAAATGGCATGCGCCTCTCTGGCGGAAGCCACTCTTGGCGCGCACTTTCACAAACTAAGGCCTCTGTTGGTTTCTGGGGCGCGCACAGCCAAAGCTTGCTGCACCAGAGTTCAACCGACGACGGAACCTCAGACATCGCCATACAAAAGGCTTACCTCTTAAAGCAAGAGCTATGTTTCAGCGGCGGACATCGTAACCCGGCTTATCGTCCCGAATTCACCGATGCCTGCAACCTCTCCAACGCTTCTCTACAACGTTTCCACGGACTCTCTTCGTTGCTAACCGCCAAGAGCACCATCACCAGTGTGCCCTTCGTGTCGCGATTTAACCTGGGCAACGGCTTGAAGTTCTACAACCAAGGCGAAGTTACCTTCGACCACAAGTGGCATAACATCAACACGCAAGACATTATGCCCACGTGGCGCTGGTGGATTACCAACGCAGAAGACAAGGTAGACGCCGCCTCTTACCCCTCATTGATTAAGGCCGACCTCACTTTCGACGAGGCTTACTTTGGCGGTTCGTGCCTTAGCCTGCACGGACAAACGGCGGCTTCGCACGTTAAGCTGTTCAAAACCATGCTCGACGTAACGGCCGACAATACGCTTAGCATCACCTACAAGCTTACCGAGGGCAACAAAACCCACGCCAAGCTGTTCATCGCACTGAAAGGCGAAACCAACAAGTATAAGGAAGTGGCCATACCCAATGCACAAAAGACAGGACAATGGAACACCTTCACCGCTAAAATGTCCGACTTTGGCATCACGGCCAACGCCACTGTGGCCATGCTTGGTATCAAAGTAGAAGGAACTACCCCCAACTACAACATGCTGGTGGGCGAAATGGCCGTGCGCAATCCCCAACAAACCTTCAACACCAAGAAGCCTACCGTGGGCGAACTGAAAGTTCTTAGAGGCCGTTACAATGCCTTCGACTTCAAGATGCGCTATTACAGCGACGACGGTACGGGCGCAAAGAAAACCTATAACGACGAAGTTGACACCTGGTACTACGAAATCTACGTGCAACCGAAAGGTGGAAAAGAGCAATTACTCACCGCTACCACATCGTGGGCGGCATACGTTGTAGATGCGCCAGTGTCGTCAGACAAGGCAAACCGCCAGGTAAGAATGGGTGTTAGAGCCATCTCGCCCGACGGACTTAACCATTCGGACATTGCTTGGAGCGAATGGACCGACATCCCTTACAACCAACCTCTGCACACCGCCAAGCTTAGCAAGGCCGTTATCAAGCCCGGAGAAGAGTTTACGCTCAGCCTAGAAGACCTTATCGAAGAGCCCGCACAAAAGTGGGAAGTTATCAGACCTAGCGATAAGCGAGTTCTTTTCAGCGCAGAGAACGCAACGAGCTGCAACCTCAAACTCGATGAGGTTGGCGTGTACGACGTTAGATTGGTAGACAACACAGGCCAAGAGCATCTCAATCGCGGCTTCATTCAGGTTTCGCCCGAAAGCACTGGTGCCGTGCCACACATCGAAAACATAACGCCCAGCAAACAACAAACCAAAGCCGGCGAAGAAGTGAAGTACAGCTTTACGGGCAAGAAAGGCGACGGCAAAGTGTCCAGAGGTCTAATCATCAGCGACCCCAGCATGTTCCGCATGCCTGCCGACTTGCAGCAAACCACAACCTATTCGTACGCGCTTTGGTTCAAGGCCGAGCCATTCAGACACGACAAGCAAGGAACAAACCTCATTAACAAAAATACCATTAAGGACAATTGGCCCCACAACAACTGGGGAGACCTTTGGGTAACCATCCGTCCGCAATGGAAAAACCACGCAGCAAACGAGGTTTCGTTCAACACGATGGGCTGGAAAGACCACGATGATCCCAAAGCAGACATGATGTCAACCGGCTATCAAGTTGTACCTGGCGTGTGGACCCACATCGTTGTAACGCAAGATGGCGGCAGGCAGTGCATATACTTCAACGGTAAGCAAGTGGCTAACGCTTTCTTCGGTGCATCTACTCGCCGTGAAGATAGCGGAGATGGCCGCATACGCAGAAACGAGCTTGCAGACATATTTATCGGTGGCGGCAACGTGTACAAGGCCGGCTTTAACGGAGTGATAGACGAAGTGCAAGTATGGGACAAGTTCCTATCTGCCGAAGAAGTGAAACAATGTATGAACGGTTACAGCAAAGGCAATGTGCCCGCCAACTTGCGCGGATACTACACCTTTGAAGAGAAAACGGCCGATGGCAAGTACGCCAACTGGGGTACTGCCGGCGAACAATACAAGGGCGACGTTGTGGCCATTGCACAAGGTGGTGGCGAGAAAACGGACAACGCTTTCTACGATCCACGCGAAGACAACAACAATGTTCTGGGTTATCCCGGCATCTCTGGTACGCTAGAAGTGAATACAAAAGCCACCTGGACGCTCGATGGAGCAAACATTATTGACAGGGGCGACGTGGCTACGGTTACATACGCCGCTGCTGGCAAGTACGCTGCAACGCTGAAACTGGCTAACCTCTGGGGTGAAGACACCAAAACCGTGACCGACATCGTTGAGGTTACGGGCACAACCAATGGTGTTAATGCCGTCGAGGCTGCCGACTTCGCCCTATATCCCAACCCCTTCGTTGAAAGTGTGAACCTACGCTTTGCCGAAGGTGGCGAATATACCATACAGGTAACGGGCGTTAACGGTGCCGTGATGCAGAACACCAAGGCAACTGCCAACGCTGGCGACGTGGTTAACGTGGCCATCACTGGTGCCAAGGGTCTCTACATCGTTCGCGTGATGAAGAACGGAAAACTGTATAAAGCAGTTAAAGTGGTTAAAGAATAGGCCGTAAGCCCAATTCAGCACAACCACAACACTTGCCCGATGCCGCAGCACAATGCTCGGCATCGGGCTTTTGCTTTATCCCAAATCGGGCATTAGTGCCTGTTCCCATTTTGTGTATTGTTGAGCATATTGCCTGTCTTACGCCCTTAAAGGCGTAGTGGGCTACGTCAAGAGAGTAAGACAGGCAATATGCCGACAAGCAAACGAAAGATGGACAGGAAGCAATGCAAACAACTCAAAATATTTAATAAGCGGTGTAATGTACGATTTGGCTTTATTACCGCAACAAGATGATAGGTTTGTAAACGAAAGGCGATAACAATACAACCGCCACGCTCATCAAACGCTAACAGCCATACTTCATTCCATCCCCATCTCTACTTCTTCCCCTCAGCGTGAACCCACAACCGATAACCTCATCACCTTACAAACTAAAAACTTCGTGAACTTAGGCGTAATGGACATTTGGCAGGCTGAAACCTCTGGTATGTCTTTTATTTATTACCTTTGCAGCATTTGATAACTCATTAACTCATAACCCCACAAAATCACAAGCTCACAAATTCACAAACTCATGAACTCATAAACTCATAAACTCACAACCTCATAAACTCATACCCTTAAAAACTTACCATATCTTTTACAAAACGGTTAAAAACTTCATCTCATTCTAGCGAGAATAAATCCCCCTAAACATGCCATTGAGCACATTTTTTGGGTTTGCACCATTTATTTTTACGCCAAAATTAAGATCATTACCTGCATTTTGCACCACTTTGCCCTTCTAGTCTGGCCGGAAACTCGTAATTTATCACGCCCCAAAACCCACTTTTAGACCCTAAAACCCCACTTTTTAACGGCTATTTTGCCCTTTTTGGCCACATATTTAGTGGTTCTAAAAGGTTATGTTTATACAAATACGGCGTATATTTATGCTTATCATCGTGCATTTAGCCGCATTTTACCCTGCGTTTAGCACCAAAACGCACTGCGTTTAGCACCAAAACACCATGCGTTTAGCACCAAAATGCACTGCATTTAGCACCAAAACGCACTGTATTTAGCGGCATATTGCACTACATTTAGCGGCAAACAGCCCCAAAACGGGTGCAAACAACCATTTTATTAAATAAAAATTCATTCCGCCTGCATTTCCAACTACCCCCTATTTCCCTCAAAACAAACCTCCACGAGAATCGATTTTTTGCGACAAGGTAGGCGATTGGCGGAAAAAATCGCAGCCATAACGTTATTTTTTTTGCTAAAAAGTGGACAAGAGAAGGCAGATTGACAAGTTAACGAGCTCACAAGTTGACGAGTTAACAAGTTGATGAGTTGACCAGTAACAAGCGTGCAACGAGCAAAGCATTTCACTCCCCTCTCCCCTTGGAGAGGGGCTGGGGGTGAGGCTGTTTTTCCTCCCTTCACTTTGAAAAATCTAATAATAAAAGCAAATAATGGAATGATTTGCGAAAATATACTTATCTTTGCAAGTTACAAGAGGGGCTTGTTATCCCTAAATTTACTGAAAAGAAACATCAGATGAGATATGTATTGGTAACAGGAGCATCGCGCGGCATCGGCAGAGCCATAGCCTTTAAGCTGGCTAAGCAAGGCTATGCCGTGGTGATTAACTACCTACACAACGACGAAGCTGCACAACAAACACGCGATCAAATCGTGGCAGAAGGCGGACAAGCCGAGCTGTTGCGCTTTGATGTGGCGCAACCCAACGCCATAGAGCAGGCCGTGGAGCAATGGCAGCAACACCATCCCGACGAGTATATCGACGTGTTGGTGAACAATGCGGGCATACGTCGCGACAACCTGATGGTGTTTATGCAGAACGAAGAGTGGGAAAGCGTGTTGCAAACATCGCTCAACGCCTTCTTCTACCTAACGCGCCGACTGCTGAAAGACATGCTCACCCATCGTCATGGGCGCATTGTAAACATCTCTTCGGTGTCGGGACTGAAAGGAATGGCAGGCCAAGTGAACTATTCGGCCGCTAAGGCCGCGCTTATCGGTGCCACAAAAGCCTTGGCACAAGAGGTGGCCGCACGCAAGGTTACGGTGAATGCCGTGGCTCCCGGATTTATCGAAAGCGACATGACGGGCGACTTGAACCAAGACGAACTGAAACAAATCGTACCCATGAAACGCTTTGGAAAGGCCGAAGAGGTGGCCGCACTGGTGGCTTTCCTCGCATCGGATGAGGCTGCTTACATCACGGGAGAGACTATTAGCATTACAGGAGGGCTGTAAATTATCAAGGAGTTAAGGAATAAGGAGTTAAGGAGTTAAGCCAAATGCCTTGTTGGTGCATCGACTACAACAAGTAATGGCCTACATTCCAAACATTAAGCTCCTATCTTAAAGCCAACAATGTGTTTGGCTTAACTCCTACGATAAGAACTACAAGAAAGTCGCAACATGTTTGGTTTAACTCTCACGATAGGAACTGAGAGAAAGTCGCAACATGTTTTGCTTAGTCCTCACGATGAGAGCAGTGAGAAAGTCACAAAACATTTGGCTTAACTCCTTAACTCCTTACTCCTTAACTCCTAAAAAAGAACAAATGCAAAAAAGAGTGGTAATAACGGGCATCGGCGTATGGGGATGCCTGGGAAAAAACACCGAAGAGACAACTGCTGCGCTGCGAGCAGGGCAATCGGGCATCGGAATAGACGAGGCACGACTTACCTATGGCTACCAAAGCGCATTGACGGGCATCGTTGAACGACCCGTATTGAAGGGCTTGCTAGACCGACGAATGCGCACGGGACTGCCCGAAGAGGGCGAATATGCCTTCATGGCTAGCCGCGAAGCCTTTGCCATGGCGGGCATCGACGACGATTATCTGCTGGCCAACGAGGTGGGCTGCATCTTCGGCAACGACTCTTCTTCAACACCTGTCATCGAGGCGGCAGCCATCATGCGCGAGAAACACGACTCGCAACTGCTGGGATCGGGCTACATCTTCCAGTCGATGAACTCGACGGTGACGATGAACCTAAGCACCATCTTCCACCTGCGCGGCATCAACTTCACCGTCAGTGCGGCATGTGCCAGCGGCAGTCACGCTATCGGATTGGGCTACATGATGATAAAACAAGGGCTGCAAAACATGGTGCTTTGTGGCGGCGCACAAGAGGTTAACCTCTACTCGATGGCCACATTCGATGCCCTTGGCGCCTTTTCTAAACGCATGGACGACCCGCAGAGTGCCTCGCGACCCTTCGACCGCGACCGCGATGGACTGATACCTAGCGGTGGTGCGGCAGCATTGGTGCTCGAAGAGTACGATCACGCCGTGGCGCGAGGTGCCACAATCCTGTGCGAAGTGGTGGGCTATGGCTTTTCGAGCAACGGCGGCGGCATATCGCAACCCAGCGACGAAGGCTCGGTTACGGCCATGACACGCGCGCTGAACGATGCCAACCTCTCGCCTGCCGACATCGATTACGTTAATGCGCATGCCACATCTACGCTGCAAGGCGACATGTTCGAGGCCATCGCGCTCGACCGATTGTTTGGCCAACACATGCCCTGGATTAGTTCTACCAAAGGAATGACAGGGCACGAGTGCTGGATGGCGGGCGCAAGCGAGGTGGTTTACTCCATCCTGATGATGCAAGGCGGCTTTGTGGCTCCCAACGTGAACTTTGAAAACCCCGATGAACATTCGGCCAAACTGCGACTGGCAACACATCGCATCGACACACAAGTAAATACGGTGCTGAGCAATTCGTTCGGGTTCGGCGGCACCAACAGCGCACTTATCATTAAAAAATAGCAAGTAGCGCACCCCACCCCACTCTGCCCCAACATGGCAGAGAAAGTACATTGGGCGCGCAGGCTTTGCACCAAACTTAACACCTATCGTTATGAAACATCTTATCGTGGCACTAGCCATGTTGGCCTTTGCACCAAAAGCTATGGCCGACAGCGACATGAACTTTATCAGAGGGAATGCCTGCATTGTTAACGACCAGCAAAAATGCGTGGTGGAAGTAGACTACTCGGACCTCAATATCGAGGGCAAGCCCTGCATGCAGTACTTGCAAGACAGGGGCAAAGAAAACGTACGCGACTGGAAAAGCGACATGGAACTGTGCGTAAGCCAGTTTGTGGAGAAATGGAACAAAGACAACAAAGGCGCACTGAAAGCCATTGCCGAAAAAGATGAGGGCACACCCTTGCGCCTTGTGGTGAAGATGAAACGCTTGCACCTGGGCATAACTGCGCTAGCCGTGGTGGTTGGCTTTGGTTCTGGCGATGCCCATCTGGCCTGCGACGTGGAGATATACGACGGCGACAAGGAGATTACCAAACTTCGCATTGACGATCTTTCCAGTGGTAGCCAATACACCGAGAGCAAACGCTTGCGCGACATCTTCAAGAAACTGGCCGCGCGGTCGGTGAAATGTCTGAAGAAGGCTTGTAAGAAACAGAAATAAGTTCGTAGGGTTCCCCGACAGGCAATTCGTTCAGTTCTGGCGTGCTTAGGTTTGCAGGCCGGCGGCCTTGTGCCCAACAACAAGCAGGTTTCCTTGCAAACACATCGCCCAAAGAACATCAAAAACCGTAGGCCAACCCACCAGGTTACGCCCCAAATCAGAAACTCATAAACTAGTAAACTCAGATACGTAGTACATTATATGCACCTCTTTCCCGCATTATCTAAGAAGTACTGCCACGAACACATGTCGGCAGGCGAGGCACAACGCATGGCCCAATTCATCGCTTGGGCGCCCATGGTGTTCCAAGTTTCGCGCCTAATGGTGAAGTTCGGCATACTCGACTTGCTGCGCGACAGTCAAGACGGACTGACGCAAGACGAGCTGGTGCAACGCACCAAGCTATCAACCTATGCCGTAAAGATACTTACCGAGGCATCGCTTTCGGCTGGAATTGTGCTGGTAGACGAAGAAACGGGCCGTTTCTCGCTATCGAAAACGGGCTGGTTCTTGCTCACCGACGACTCTACACGGGTGAACATGGACTTCAACCACGATGTAAACTATCGCGGGATGTTCTTCTTAGAAGAGGCCTTGACGAACGAAAAGCCCGAAGGACTGAAAACGCTTGGCAACTGGCCTACCATCTACGAGGGGCTATCGAAACTGCCCGAAGAGGTGCAAAGCAGCTGGTTTGGGTTCGACCACTTTTATAGCGACAACTCGTTTAGCCAAGCTTTGAACATCGTTTTCGCCCATAACCCACGCCAATTGATGGACGTTGGCGGTAATACGGGACGGTTTGCGCTACGCTGCGTGGCTCATTCGGCCGACGTAAACGTAACCATCGTGGACCTACCTGGGCAGATTGGCATGATGAAAAAGAACATCGAAGGCAAGGAAGGGGCCGAACGCATTGCCAATTATCCCACTGATTTGCTGGACAATACAAACGAACTGCCCAAGGGAGAGTGGGACGTGATATGGATGAGTCAGTTTCTCGACTGCTTTTCGGAGCCACAAATAGTGGCCATTCTGCAAAAGGCGGCTGCCGTGATGAACGCAAGTACGCGCCTTTTCATTATGGAAACGTTTTGGGACAGGCAGCAATACGAAACCACAGCCCTATGCCTAACCATGACCAGTGTTTACTTTACGGCTATGGCCAACGGCAATTCGAAGATGTATCACAGCGAAGACATGGCCCGACTGATAGCTCAAGCTGGCCTGAAAGTGGTGGCCACGCACGACGGAATAGGTCGCGGGCACAGCATTTTGGAGGTTTCGCTACCCTAAGGCTGGGGCTAACGCGGCGTGCGAGTAGGCACTACATACAGCAAAAAAACGCTGTTTTTGGAATGAATGCCCATTAAATGGTGAGGCAAAACAAAGTGCAAGTGCCGGTACAAGAGCCTTGTAGCCGGGCTACAAAATGCTTGTAGTGCCACTACAAACCACTTGTAGTGCAGCTACAAAGGGCTTGTAGTGGCAGTACAAAAAGGCTTGTACCGATGGGCCGGCGACAAAAGCGTTATTGACAGACGGCATTTCTGCGGCCGTTGGTTTTGAAAACAAGATATAAAAGAACATTAATCATACATTATAAATATGTCTAGACAAGAAATAGAAGAGAAAGTAAGAGAATTTCTTATTGAGGATTTGGAGATTGACGAAGAGAAGATTGTTCCCGAAGGAAAGCTCAAAGACGACCTAGGAATCGACAGCCTAGACTTCGTTGACATTGTGGTTATTGTGGAAAAGAAGTTCGGATTTAAAATTAAACCCGAAGAAATGGCTGGCATAACCACCCTCGGACAATTCTGCGACTACATCGAAAGCAAAGTGAACAACGCCTAATCGCAATCATCGCAAGGCTGTTATATGGAATGGCAAGGCAGAACAGACGGTAACCGTTGGATGCAACAGCAATTGATAAATTGCTTTCGTTTCCTCTCCCTACACATCTATTATATGGGTGTGGCGGTGGTGGTGCCGTTCTATATGCTCTTCGGTAAGGGTTTTAAGCCCAGCTATGGGTTCTATCGCAAAAGGTTTGGATGGAATGTGCTGAAATCGTTTTGGTGGAGTTATAAGAACCACTTGCGCTTTGGACAGGTGATGATAGACCGCTTTGCGCGATATGCAGGCAAGACCTTCGCCCTTACAACCGACAATATCGAGTTGTATAACGAACTGGAAGCGGGCGACGATGCCTTTGTGATGCTGAGCGCACACGTGGGAAACTACGAGATGGGCGGCTACATGCTCACGGCTAAGCGCAAAAGTATGCACATGTTGGTGTTTGCGCAAGAGACGGAAACGGTGATGGAGAACCGCAAAAAGCAGTTCGGCCGAACCAATATCCGCATGATACCGGTTGACAATGGGATGAATCATCTCTTTGCCATCAACGAAGTGCTTGCCACAGGACAGATATTAAGCCTTACAGCCGACAGGCGATTTGGTTCGGAGCGGTCGGTTGTTTGCCGTTTCTTCGGTGGCGATGCGCTTTTTCCACTAGGTCCGTTTGCCACTATCGTGCAACGCGATGTGCCTACGTTGGTTGTACTGGTGGTTAAGACGGGCATCAAAAGCTATCGCGCCATACTTACTCGACTACCGCTACCTCCTACCAACTTACCACGCAAAGAACGCATACAACAACTGGCACAAGCCTACGTCAACGAATTGGAACGCGTGGTGAGGCTGTATCCCGAACAATGGTTTAACTTCTTTAATATATGGACAACAACCACAAGCTCATCGGCCGAACCGTCGACGTAAGCGAGCTTTTGCCCCAGCAGCCGCCATTTGTAATGGTAGACAGCTTGCTGAGCTTTGACAACGACACCACCGTTTGTGGCTATTGCGTGCCAGAAGACGGCGTGTTTACCGACAACGGGCAACTCTGCGCCGCTGGATTGGTGGAGAACGTGGCCCAAACTTGTGCCGCGCGACTGGGCTTTTACAATAAGTATGTGCTCAATCGGCCTGTTCAGTTGGGTTTCATTGGTGCCATTCGCAACTTCTGCGTGGCGCGTCTGCCTCGTGTTGGCCAACAACTCGTCACCACTATTCACGTAGAAGAAAACGTGATGGGCATGACTTTGGCCTCTGCAAAGGTGGAATGCGAAGGCGAAACGGTGGCTACTACGGAGATAAAGATTGCGTTGATTGAGGAGTGAGTAGAGGAGTTAAGGAGTTATGGAGTTAAGGAGTTAAGCCAAATGCTTTTGAAGTATTCTCCTTTTACTCGTTGAAGTTGGGAGGTGCTTCGAAAAAAGACAAGGCCATTGGCTATACTCCTTTTACTCGTTGAAGTTGGGAAGCGCATCGAGAAAGCAACAATGCCACTGGCTTAACTCCTTTTACTCGTTGAAGGTAGGAAGTGCATCGAGAAAGCAACAAAGCCATTGGCTTAACTCCTTAACTCCTTAACTCCTCAGCATACGGCTTAACTCCATAACTCCTTTTACTCGTTGAAGGCAGGAAGTGCATCGAGAAAGCAACAAAGCCATTGGCTTAACTCCTTAACTCCATAACTCCTTAACTCCTCAAAATACTCCTTAAATAACAACAAATGTCCCTTCAAGCATCCAAAGAAATAGAGATAAGGTTTAGCGAAGTAGACTCGATGAACGTGGTGTGGCATGGTTCGTACGCCCTTTACTTCGAGGATGCACGCGAGGCTTTCGGTGCCAAATACGGCCTGGAATACCTCACTATCGCCGACAATGGCTACTACGCACCGCTAGTTGAGCTGACGTTTAAGTATCGGCAGCCCATCGTTTACGGCATGAGATGTCGCATCGACATATTCTATGTGCCCACCGAAGCGGCTAAAATCGTGTTCGATTACGAGATAAGGCGCAGCGAAGACAACGCGCTGATGGCCACAGGTCATAGCGTGCAGGCCTTCATGAACAAGCAATATCAGCTGGAATGGTATCGTCCGCCCTTCTATCAAGAGTGGCAAGAGCGGTGGAAAGTGATGTAAGGGGGTAGTTAGTGGTAAGGAGTATGTAGTAAAAGGAGTAAGAAGTAAGTAGTAAAAGGAGTAAGAAGTAAGTAGTAGGTAGTAAGTTGGAAGTTGTAAGGAGCAATTAAAAAGGAAGAAACAATAAGGAGTAAGTAGTGGGATAAACCACCTCACACCTTATATATATAAGCAAAGAAGACGCAATATAAGCAAAGATGACGCATTGCATTGCACACAACATATCGTCGCCCTTGGGCTGGACGAGCGAAGAAAACTTCGCCGCCGTGCTGCATGGACGCACTAAACTAGCCACCCACAAGGGCAAATGGGCACTGCCGCAAAGCTTTGTGGCGTCTCTCTTCGACGACAACGCCGTGGAGGAACGTTTCAACAGCCACGTGGGTGATGTGGGTTTGGCCCTCTCGCGCTTTGAGATGCTCGTCGTATTGTCTGTAAAACAGGCCGCCGAACAAGCCCAAATCAACCTCAGCAGCAGCGATGTGGGCATCGTTCTCGCAACAACAAAAGGCAATGTAGAGTTGCTTTCGCCCACCAATCAGCCCCATATACCACGCCAACGCACACTCATAGCCCCCTCGGCAGCGGCCATTGCCCACGCGTTGGGCAGTCCCAACACGCCCCATGTAGTGTGCAACGCCTGCATTTCGGGTGCTCACGCCCTACTCTTTGCCCATCGTCTGTTGGAGATGGGGCAGTATCGGCAGGTCGTTGTGTGCGGTTGCGATGTGCAATCGGCCTTCATCGTGTCGGGGTTTCAGTCGTTCAAGGCCTTCTCGCAAGCGCCTTGCAAGCCATTCGACCTCTATCGCGACGGACTAAACCTCGGCGAAGCAGCGGCAACGATGATACTATCGACCACTGAACCAACAACCCAACGCGCATGGCACATCGTGGGCGGAGCCGTCAGAAACGATGCTTACCACATTTCAAGTCCCTCGAAAAAGGGCGAAGGATGCTATCGGGCGTTGGTGGCAACGGGCGTAAACGATGCCGAGAACATCGCTTTCGTCAGTGCACACGGCACCGCCACGCCCTATAACGACGAGATGGAGGCCAAGGCTTTGCATCGGGCAGGGCTCTCGGCTGTACCCGTTAACGCCCTTAAAGGCATTTATGGACACACGATGGGCGCCGCCGGCGTGCTAGAAACCATCCTTTCGATGATGTCTATCGAAGACAGAACGGTGCTGCCCACCATCGGTTTCAGCGAGTTTGGCGTAAGCAAACCCCTGCTTATCAGTGCACAAGCGCAGCCCACAAGTAAACGTTCGTTCGTTAAAATGCTGTCGGGCTTTGGCGGATGTAATGTTGCCATGAGGTGGCAATGGGGCGAAAACACGGCCAACGGCAACGAAACGCAGGGCCAAAGCAAGGCACTGCTGCCCGCGCTTACACCGCTCCGCCGCGTGCAAATTACGCCACAAGAAGTGCAGATCGACGGCCAAACGCTGGCCATCGACAACCCAAACGGCGCACTACTCACGGCCATCTACAAGCAATGGGCCAACGATTACCCCAAGTTTTACAAGATGGACGGCCTTAGCAGGCTGGCTTTCGCGGCAGGCGAACTGCTCACCAAGGGCACAGAGGGGCTGCCAAGCATGGCGTTAGACGATAGCGCGGCCATCGTTTTCGTAGGAAACAGCGGCTCGTTGGCCAGCGACATCAAGTATCAAGGCACCATTCAGCAGGCCGACAACTTCTTCCCGTCGCCTGCTCACTTCGTTTACACCCTGCCAAACATCGCCACTGGCGAACTGGCCATACGCCATAACGTACACGGCGAAACGGCTTTCTTCATTGCATCGCAACCCCACGAGGCGCAAATGGGCACCTTGTTGCAGTCGGCCGCAATGGATGGGGAGGCCAAACAGGTGGTAGGCGGATGGCTGGAATACGAAGACGACACCCACTTTGAAGCGCAAATAACATTATATCATGTGGAGCGTGGCGCATAAAAACCACGCCCACGCCTTGCAAAGGCAAACAAGTAAGCATAAACCAAGCGGCGCATAGCACAGCACTTGCGCCCAAACATAACGACAATACAAAATGGAAGAACTGAAAGAAACCTTGAAAAAGCAAATAATCGAGGCCTTGTCGCTAGAAGACATGCGCCCCGAAGACATCAACGATGCCGCTCCCTTGTTCGGCGACGGACTGGGATTAGACTCTATCGACGCGCTAGAACTCATCGTATTGATGGAGAAACAGTACGGCATTCGCCTGAACAACCCTGCTGAAGGTAAAGAAATCTTGGCCTCGGTGAACACGATGGCCGAGTATATAGAAAAGAATCGCACGAAATGATTGTTGTTACAGGAACGGGAATTGTATCGGCTATCGGCACAAACACGCCCGAAGTGGCGCGTGCTTTGTTGGCCGACACCAGCGGCATTGCACCTGTTCGCTTTCTAGAAACCCAGCACAGGCAGATGCCCGTGGGCGAAGTAAAGCTCTCTAACGAGCAGTTGGCCCAGCGGTTGGGCGTGCCTTGCACGGCAAACACCTCGCGAACGATGCTCCTTGGCACGCTAGCCTTGCGCGAGGCGTTGGCAATGGCAGGCATCAACAGCGAGCAATTGGCGGATGTTGCCCTGGTTTCGGGCACCACAGTGGCCGATATGGACTGCGTTGAACGCCACTTCAACGCGGCCCAAAGCAACAATGCGCTGGGCGATTGCGGTCGCTCTACCCAAGAGATGGCGCAGAATGTAGGCCCGTTCGGTTACGTAACAACATGCAGCACGGCCTGTTCGTCGGCCGCAAACGCCTTTATCCTAGGGGCAAACCTCTTGCGTTCGGGGCGTTTCAAGCAAGTAGTTGTGGGCGGAACAGAATGCCTTTCGCGCTTTCATTTCAATGGATTTAGGTCGCTGATGATACTCGACGGCGAGCCTTGTCGCCCCTTCGACGACACCCGCGCAGGACTAAATTTGGGCGAAGGAGCAGCATTCGTGGTGCTCGAAACGGCCGAACATGCCGCCCAACGCGGCGTAGAGGTCTTGGCAGAGCTTAGCGGATGGGGCAACGCTTGCGATGCTTTCCACCAAACAGCCTCGTCAGACGATGGCATAGGGGCCGTACTTTCCATGCGGCAAGCCTTGAAAAGGGCCGCTTTACAGCCTGCCGACATCGACTACGTGAACGCTCACGGCACAGGAACCCCCAACAATGATGCCAGCGAAAGCGCGGCTTTGCACAGCGTTTTCCGCGAAAAGGTACCTCCCGTGTCGTCTACTAAGTCGCGAACAGGCCATACCACCAGTGCATCTGGCAGCATCGAGGCCGTTATTTGCCTATTGGCCATGCGCCAAGGCTTTATCCCCAGCAACCTCAATTGGCAGCATGCTATGGCCGACGGCATCGTTCCCGTGGCGCAAACGCTGCACCAACAGCAGCTTCGGCATGTGCTTTGCAACTCGTTTGGCTTTGGCGGAAACGACACGTCGCTCGTGTTTTCGGCACCGCCAACAAGCAACACGCCATTGCAAACGCCGCCATTACGCCCCGTATATGTGAAAACGACGGTGAAGTTTGCCGACATTCCTGAAACCGAACTGCCACGCATCCCGCCGTTAGTGGCACGCCGTTTGAGCGGTGTTCTGCGGCGCGCGCTGCTCACTTCGCTTGTTACCTTAAAGCGTTCAGGCATCGAACAGCCGCAAGCCATCGTCACGGGCACGGCTCTTGGCTGCGTAGAAGAGACCGAGAAGTTTCTTCGCGAACTGGCTAACGACGGCGAGGGGAGTTTGAAACCCACTAATTTCATCCACTCTACGCACAACACCATCAGCAGTATTATTGCCATTCACACCCATTGCCACGGCTATAACAGCACCTATGCGCATGGGCAACGCTCGTTGGAAAGTGCACTAACAGATGCTTGGTTGCAAATAGCCTTGGGCGATTTACACACGGCTTTGGTGGGATGGCACGATGAAGAAGGGCAAACGGCTCTTTCGATGGTACTTACAAACGAAGCGAATGGGGCGGAATACGCCCTCAATTCGCTTGAAGACGTTAGGCAACTATGTTCAAATTACTTGCATTAGCCCTCGTGCAATCGGCCTTATTGGCTGCCGTACAGGTAACATTAAAGCTGTCTTTGCAGCAGATTGGTGCCTTTTCGTGGTCGTGGGCGTTCTTCGCTCGCGCCCTTACCTGCCTTTGGTTCGCGGTTTGCGGTATATGCTACGCCCTTTCAACGGTGTTGTGGCTCTACATCTTAAAGCACTATCCGCTAAGTCAGGCCTATCCGCTGATAAGTCTTAGCTATGTAATGGGCATGCTTGCTGCCGTGTTTGTCTTTCACGAGGCTGTTCCGTTGGTTCGCTGGCTGGGTGTTGGCCTTATCATGGCGGGCGTGGTGATGGTGAGTTATCAGGGATGAGGAGTTTAAGGAGTAAGTGGTAAGGAGTAAGTAGTAAGGAGTTATGGAGTTAAGGAGTTAAGCCAAATGCCTAGGTGGCGTTAGCCATTTTTTCACTCTTTCACCTTTTCACCTTTAAAAGCCCTTTCACCTTTAAGGAGTTAAGCCAAATGCTTTGTTGCAGAGGGGCTAACTACCTTGTTAACTCATCAACTCATCAACTCGTTTACTCGTCAACTCGCCAACTTGTCAACTCGTAAATAATTCAATTGATATGAACTATATATTATCCATAATATTACTTTTCGTACCACTAATGGGCCATGCGCAAACCGCGGTAAGCGGTGCAAAGGCCGATGAGATGATGCAAAAGGTGGGCGAAGTAGCCCAGAAAACGAAGAGTTTGCAGTGCTCGTTCACCCAAACGAAGACACTCAAAATGCTTAGTCAGAAGATGGTTTCTAAGGGAAGGATGTGTTACAGTCAGCCTTCCAAGTTGCGTTGGCAGTACACCTCGCCCTACCAATACACCTTTATCCTTAACGGAACGAAGGTGTTGATGAAGAGCGCGCAACGCAAAGACGTGGTAGATGCGGCCAAGAACAAGGTGTTTCGCGAGATAACGGGCATCATGCTCAGCAGCGTTACAGGCGAATGTCTTACAGACAAGCAGCGGTTTAAAACGCAGATGTTTGTTGATGGGGATAAGTGGATTGCCCAACTAACGCCCCTTAAAAAAGAAATGAAACAGATGTTCAGCCTCCTTGTCATCACTTTCGACAGCAAACAGCTTATCGCAACAACCGTTGAGATGCGCGAAAAGGGTGGCGACAACACCCGCATAGAACTGCATCAGGTGAAGAAAAACGCCGCCGTGAGCGACGAGGAGTTTAAGATTTAAGGCTATAACACACCCCATCGCATGCGCACCCTAACCCTTTACATCGTTTTGTTATGGCTCTCCGCAATCTCGCTTTCGGCTCAAGGTCGGCGTTGGAACGTGGAGTTAAGCTTTAAAAAGGCCGCCATAACAGGCCTTTGCATCATCGACACCGTGGAACAACAGCCACGCGGAGCCATCCTTAACGAGTTCGGAATAAAGATGGTAGACTTCGTTTGCATGCCCAACGGCAAGGTAAAGCTATATAACTTGGTGCCCATGCTCAACAAATGGTACATACGCCGCGTGCTGCGCCACGACCTACAACAAATTGTTCCGCAACTGGTTACGCGCGATTCGCTGACATACGAAAACCCGAAACGGCACATTACCTACCGCTTTAAACCCCTTAAACCTACAGAAGATGAAACTGAAAGATAACTTTTACACCATAGAGAACGCCACACACGATGCCGACAAGCACGTTTTCGGCGTGCTGCTCAACCCCAACCACGCCATCTACGCGGCACATTTCCCCGGCAATCCCATCACGCCGGGAGCCTGCACGCTGCAAATGGTGGGCGAATTGGCCGAAGAAGTGGTGGGCAAACCCTTGCAGCTAAGCTGTGCCAAGAACGTGAAATACCTTGCCCCACTTACCCCAACCGCCACGCCCTGCCCCACTTTCGCCCTGAACATACGATGCGAAGGCAACACTTGGCTAGTGAAAGCCGAGGTGAAAAACAACGAACACGTGTTTGCCAAACTATCTTTGGTGTATGAATAACAACCGCGTATGCGTGGTGATACCCACTTATAACAATGCCACCACACTGGCCAGCGTGGTGCGCGGAGTGGCCCAACACACGCCAAACATCATTGTGGTGAACGATGGAAGCACCGACGACACCGCCCAACTGCTTGCAACGCATTTCCCAGAGCTATGCGTTGTTACCCATACATGCAACCGCGGCAAGGGTGCGGCCTTGCTCAGCGCATTTAAACAGGCGCAAAACATGGGCTATACGCACGCCATCACCATCGATGCCGACGGCCAACACGCGCCCGCCGACCTTCCTTTGTTCTTCAAAGCCATACACCAAGCACCCAACGCCATCGTGGTGGGCAACCGCTTTGATGCCGATAAGTTTTCGGAAACCAACAATCGCAACATGAATGGGCAGAGTAAGTTTGCCAATAAGTTCAGCAACTTTTGGTTTGCGCTGCAAACAGGTAGGCGCTTACCCGACACCCAAACAGGCTTTCGCGCCTACCCTTTGCGCCTGTTGCGCTGGTTGCCCTTGGTAACAAACCGATACGAAAGCGAACTTGCCTTGCTGGTGTTTGCCGCTTGGCACAACGTGCGCACCATCTCAATCCCCATCAACGTGCATTATCCGCCACGCGAAGAGCGCGTTAGCCACTTCCGCCCAGGCGTAGACTTCGCCCGAATAAGTCTGCTCAACACCTTCCTCACCTTCTTCGCCATTGTCTACGCCCTGCCGCGTAAGCTTTTGCGTGTGGTTTGCACCGCAGGCGCGTTGCTGTTGATGTTCGTGTTGATGTTCTTTTTGCAGATAGGCATGTTGGTTTATTTTCTATCGCACCGCGTAAGCGAAACCGAACGCCTGCGTTTTCATGCCCTTATACAGCGCATCGCCCGCACACTGCTGCGCCTTTTGCCCGGCATAAAAACACGTTTCGACAACCCCACGGGCGAAGACTTCGCGCAACCTTCCATCATTATCAGCAACCACCAAAGCCACCTCGACCTGCTTTGCATTCTTGCGCTAACGCCGCGCATGGTGATACTTACCAAGCGGTGGGTGTGGTACAATCCGCTGTATGCCGTTGCCATACGTTTTGCCGAGTATTTGCCCGTTACGCGCAACATCGAAGACAACGAACAGCGCATTGCCCACCTTGTTAAGCGCGGATATAGCGTGATGTTGTTCCCCGAAGGCACACGTTCGGCCTCGCTCAAAGTGCAACGTTTTCATCAGGGCGCCTTTTATTTAGCCAAACGCTTTCAGTTAGACATTGTGCCTGTGTTGCTCTACGGCACGGGGCATGTGCTTAACAAGCGCGCCCGAACGCTATCTTCTGGCGACATCGTGGTAAGCATTATGCGCCGAACGGCGTTATCATCGTTTGATAAGGACATAACGCCAAGAGAGTTGGCACGCCATTTTAGGAAAATGTATGCTGAAGAATTGGAGAGATTTTGATGCAAACAGGGGCGGGCGATGGCGTATAATAACAAAAGTGCTCTTCGCTTATATTGAAGTTGTTTTGACCTTTAAATTGAAAGGGGGGTATAATCAGAGCGGGGTCGGACCGGTCTGACTTGTCCGTTGTATTGACCTTTAATTTGAAAGGGCTGTATAATATTTGTGCCGCAAAACCATGAAAAACACGTCGCTCATGTACGAAATACCGAACTAAGATACGATAAAACATGAAATTCTGCCCCATTCGCCAGTGTCCAGAAATGGTTGTTTCCCAAAAAGCTGACTAGGCAATAGTTATTCAATGCGGTTTTCCACAAACAGAAAACTGGCTGTCAATTCCATCTTACTTCTGCTTTTCCATAATGTTGTTTCCGCTGCCCGTGAGCAGCATGCCCAGCAACCGCTTGCACTGTCAGTCGTAAGCGTACGTGTTTTCCGTGCCGTTGCCATGCGTTTATATGCATGGAAATCGTCTTTTGTCTATTATTCCGCCAGAAATTTAACATTATCAGTGCCCTTTTTGGTCGCCAAGTGTCCGCCTTGCCACAAAAAATCGATTCTCGCGAAGGTTCGTTTTGATGCAAAAAGGGGTTGGTATGCGCATGCGGCAAAATGAATATTTATTTTGAAAGACCACCCTTTGCACCAGTTTTCGGGCTATTTTCCGCTAAATGTGGTGCGTTTTGCTGCAAAACGACGTGCGTTTTGGTGCTAAATGCAACGCGTTTTGGTGCTAAATGCAGTGCGTTTTGGTGCAAAACGCAA
>ERZ773014.149-NODE-149-length-46503-cov-11.969945_pt1 | contig 46503 bp, 80 predicted proteins | sample MGYA00580841_ERZ773014 | MGnify/ENA primary metagenome ERZ773014 (study PRJEB29015, sample SAMEA2737989) | human oral metagenome | biome: human oral; feature: human-associated habitat; material: dental | place: China | collected 2067 ... | reverse complement strand
GCTTGGTAAATTTAGTTGGCTAACAGAAGCAACTATTACCCAAGAACCCTGCGACACTTGGCTAAGCTCCTTAACTTGTTAAGGAGAGATAATGCCCAGTCGTGGGAGGTTCAGAATATAAAGCTTTTTGACAGAGAAAATAATCTTTTGTATAATTATAAAGAAAGTCCTGATATTAGTCCAAAAATTATTTTAGAAAAAGAATTTTCTTATAAATGGAAAAAAGAAGAAATAAAAAAATTTGAAGAAAAATGGCAACTTTTAATAAAAATGATGGAAAATAGAAAAGCTTCATTTGAAGAAATTTCTGAATTAAAAAATGAAAAAAAGAAAATTTTTTCAAAAATTTCTAATCATAAATAAAAAAAGTTATCTTATTGTAAGATAACTAAAATTTTATTTTATGGCGGTGAGAGAGGGATTTGAACTGTATTATATTATACATTTTTTGATAATTTTTAATTTTTTAATCTTTTTTTGTAGCTATCGTTATCTTTTGTTCATTATAAATTTTTCAAAAAAATCTTTTTTATCCTTCTTTCACTCATGCTAATATCTTAAGTTACTAACTTTAACTATTATATGTTTATTATACTTTATATATTTAGAAAAAGGCAAGATATTTTTATATCTTTTTTTTATTTTTCAATTATAAAAAAGCAGGAGTAAGATCCTGCTTTTATGCTTGTTCCTTATAATAATATCCTAGCATTAAATTCCCATCTAACGCTTCTTTTGATTCAAATAACATTATATCACTTATATTTCTTCTTATCCTGTCTTCAAGTTCTATATTACTATTTGACATAGTAATATTATAAATTAATTCTTTTGCTCTTTTTACTTCTTTAGTTCTTCCAATTTCTTTTAAGGCATTATCTATATCTGTAATACCTTTTAAGTTCTTAACCCTTTCTTTATAATACCCTAAAACTGTTCCTACTGCTGTACTAAATTCTTTTAATTCCATTTTTTACCTCCATAAAATTTTATTCTCTTTTTAGAGTACATTTTATGTTTAAAGTTCATTTTTTATAGTAAAGCACTTTTTATATTTCAAAAGCTAATTTTCTTGCTTCTGAGAGATTTTCCCAATGTAATCCTATTCTAAAATTTTCATCATCTTCACGAATTATGTCTGCTATTTCTTTCAAGGATTGTTTATTGTTTGTATCCAATTCTCTTCCAAAATCTTCTGCTATTTCTTTCAAGTTTTCTGGCATATTTTCAGAAGAAATATCATCTAAAAATTCTAAAATTTCAACATTATTTATATATAAAGTATTGTCATCTTTTTTGTAATCATATAAATCTTTTAAAATAGTTTGATAACAATCTTCTACTATATCTTTAAATCCGTGGAAAATATTGAAATTTTCTGTTTTTTTCATTATTTTATATATTTCTATCAAATACTTTATACAAATATCACTTACATGATACCAATGTTCAGTTTTTTCTTCATTTAATAATCTTTCTTTCAATAATTTCATTTCAAAGTTAAAACTTCTTATATATCTAAAAACTTCATTATCAAAAATTTGACTATCATCTATAAAATCCCAATCAAAATCTTTCATTGGATGTTTTTTATAACCACTTTCTTCTTTATCTTTATATTCAACAAATTTTGCTACATCAATTATAAAATTATTAACTAATTTGATTTCTAATTTTTCCATTTTTATACTCCTTATTTTTTAAAAAATATTTTCAAAGCCTCTCTCACTATTTCTGCTATTGAATCGCCATTTTTATTACTATATTCAATAACTTTATCATACAAGTCTTTATTTAACCCTATTTTTATACTATAGCTAATAGGGTCTTTTGCAGGAGGTCTTCCCATCTTTTTTATACCTTTCATTTTTCCTCCTTGATTTTAATTGATATAAATGTTATAATAAATTACAAATTCAAAGTTGACATTTTCAAGCCTTTTTAGTTATATAACTAAAAGGGCTTATTTCTTTTTATTTAATTTGATTAATACTATTATCACAAGTATTAATGTTATAGGTTGTAATATATCATTTATAGCTCTTAATACTTCCATTATATCCCTCCTAGTTTTTAATTTTTTAAAGGAAGGTAAGGGAGATTGGAGGAGTGAAATCACTTTCAACCCTCCTTTCTCTCATTACATCTTATTTCTCACTATTTTCTCAATTGCTTGATAAGAACAATGATAGATAAGATGTAAAAGATTATCTCCAATACCTCCTTCAAAGTTGACATTTCCTCACCTCCTTATATATCTATTATACTTTAAAGGTTCAAAAAAGTCAAGATATTTTTTTGAACCTTTAAAGTTTTTTTTTAATAAAAAAAAAGGACAGAATAAACTGCCCTTTTATTCTTCCTTTTCTTTATCTTCATCTTTTAACTGTTCTAATGCTTTCTTTAACTTTTTGGGAATAGGTACTCCTGCTTTTGCTGCATTTTCTACAATACTTAATAATTCAGTTGCACAATAAAATATTCCAACTAAATTTCTAAAACCAATACCTGAAACTAATCTGTGCATTAAAGATGCTCCACATAATAAAGCTAAAATCCATAACTTCTTTTCTATTCCTTTATATGCTCTTTTTGAATTTAGATTCTTTAACTTATATCCAGCATATACTCCTGATGCATAATCAATTAACATTAGCCCCATTAAAACCTTTACTAAGGTATCAAATCCACCAATAAGCCAAATTAAAAAAGCAATAAAATATGCCCATGTTTTTACTATAAATGCTCCAACTTTTACTATGAATACCCCCACTATATCAACCCCTAATTACAATTTAAGTATCTTTTTCCAGTGATCATAATAAGATATAGCTTCATCTGTTTTATCTATTGCTGCTTTATCTTTATAGCCTTCATTATCTTTTTTCTTTTTCCAGGAAGTTTCTCCAAATAGCCTTACAGCTCTATACATAGCCTTTCTTTTTAAAAATCCTACATTCAATTCTCTCATAATATGTAAGAAAATTTTATCAGCTAAAGTTCTATTTATTCCTGTTGTATTGTGTTCACTGTAAAGAAAATCATGTATAACAGCAGCTGGAGTATATTTTCCAAATGGAGGGAATATAGTCCAAAATGAACGAGGAACAGAAGCTAAATCTGTAACAAAGCCTTTGGGTACAGTAATCCTGTACCCATTAACTTCATAAATATAATCCTGGAATAACTCATGTCTTTTTCCATCATAAAGTGGATGTGTCACTAGTTTTGTTATTTCCATTATCTTTCCCCTCTTTTAATTTTTTAAAAATTGGTTGTAGTTCTTTTACTACTGCTTCTATTGTATTTTCATTAATAAAAATTCTTACATGAGGTGGTAATTTAGAAACAAATTCTTGAACTGCTTTCTTTTTAAGTTCTCCTAAACCTTTTCCTTGTATAGCTAATTCTTGTTTCATTACCTCATTTCTTACTTCAGTTGTTGCTTCTTCCTTTCCTTTATATCTCCAAGTTAATGCAATATAAGTAACTACTGAAAATATATATCCTAAAACTTGCCATATTAATTTTTTATCCATAATTAAAAACCTCCTAAATTTTCATACTATTTATAAAATCAACTATAAAATGTGCCATTTTTTTAACATCTTTAAATTTGCTTGCTTCTTCGTTAGTTCCGAAGAAGGGTTCAACCAAAACATAAGTACAATTTGTATTGCATATTCCATAACCTCCTCTCGTTTTGGAATCAGTAATGAGGATTATCCCCTCTGTTTCTACTGTCTTTTCTATCATTACTTCCTTACCATTTTTATCTATTTTCTTTTCTTTTAATTTGTTCCATTCTTTTCTTATATTGCTTCCATATTCAGTTTTTAATTTTTTCATAAAAAGTTCAGCATATTTTTTAGCTTGTTCATTCTTAAAATAAATTAAACTTTCACATCCATTTGCTTGTTGAGAAGCAGCATTAAAATGTAATTCTAAAGCTAATTCATAATTATGCTTATTAATTTCAGCAACAACAGGTTTCATTTCTTGGATGTAATTTTGTTCAGGTTTTCTTGAGTAAATATCAATATTATCATCTAAGTTATTTATCTCATCACAGACATCTCTCCAGTATTCATATTCAGATAAATTTAGATATTTACTGTATGCCCCTTTTCCTCTTGGATTATGTCCAATCACTAATGCGAATTTTTTCATATTTTACCTCTTTTCTTTTTATTCCCATTTAATAGCTTCTAGTTCTTCAACAGTTTTAACTTTTAATATTTTTTTTGTTATAGCAGTGTATTTGTTTTGTGCAGTTATAACTCTTAGTATCCAAGAAAAATAAATTAAATTTAATTCTCCAAGAGGCATATCTACAACAGAATCATCTTTTAATCTCCAAGGAGTTGTTAAAGTTTTTAAAAGATTTTTTAGCTTTCCAACTTTCATTGCACCTTTTATTTTTTCTTCAAGTTCTTCAGTTATTGGTATTCCCAATGTTACTAAGGCTTGTTTAATGACACTATAGTCTTCTGTTTCTCCAGCAATGTCTAATGCTATTTTTACACGCATAAAATTAATTTCATCATATTCTTTCATTTGGAAAATCTTACCACTATGCTCATAAGAACCAAACATCTTATCCAACAGAATTTCTCTGAACTTGTGTCTGAAAGTTCTTTTAACATCTTCCATATTTATATCCCAATTATGTGTTTCAGTATTCCAAGTATGGTAAATACTTGGTTGTGGGACAAACTTTAATTTTTTATTTTCTATATATTCTCCTGGAGCAAGTGAAATTTCTATGTCCTCTTCTATAAGTTCATTTCTAGTCATTTCTCTTATAGTATTAGTTATGCTATCATAAGTCGGATGTTTAAAAGCTTCATTACTTTCAACAACTATATAATCATCTTTGTTTAATTCAGGATAATCTAAAAATAAATTATTTCCCATAAACTCTTTTACTTCCTTAGCTCTTAAATTTACAGAAAATTTTACTTTTGCTATTTTTTCTTTTGTATATATGTAGAACATAATTTTCTCCTTTCAATTTTGAATAGATTTTTAAATTTATTCAGTTTTTTATATTTAAAATTGCAGATTTGAGTGTCTTAAATATAAAAATCTTAAAAATTATATTTAAGAAAAAATATAAAAATATGCTCAAAACTACAAAATGAAACCTTAAATTCTTGCCAAAAATAAAACTACACAAATAAGAGTTAATTATATAGCAATAGGATACTAATTTTTAAATAGTTCCTATTATAGTTAGTTCTAAAGACTGATTTCCAAAAGCATATAATTTAACTTGTTTACTAGTAACTATTTTAGAATAATAGTCATGAACTACTTGTCGCATAAGGTGTTCTCCCGTTTGACCTTCTGTTATATATCCTGTAAATATAAATTTAAACTTAAAATATTACTTCAGATGTTAGAACAGACATGTATATAGACTATAAAGTCCTGATAGTTTATGAGTGTACAAATTAAACATAAAAGACTGTATAAGCTATTTTTACAGTATTAGCTCTACCAGCATCTACACAGTCTTTTACAAAACTAAAACTTGTGTTGTTAAAGCCAGTTAAGTATACATTTTCTAATGTAGTTGCAGCAGACTGTTTAAATTTTATATAGTTTCTAAAGAAACGGAAATACACTGTCCCGTTAATTCAATTTCCTTACTCCCATTCATAGTATTAGGGTAAAACTTAAGTACTCTATTTACTGGGTCGAAATGGCATTCACTAACCTCCCCGCCATAGCCACCACTGCCATTTGCACAGGAAAATGTCATAGATTTTGTATTTTGACAAAACCAGCTCGGTATATTTGGAAAAATAGTTTCATAACTATTATGTACGTTAATGTTTCTAAAACTCACTATTCTAATGTGCCCCAATGCCATTAATACAAATGTAGCTTTAGTATTTTTATTACTCATTATTGTTATAACATCTTCTTTATATTTGTATAAATTTTCCAATTTCTTCCGATTTTGATAAATAGACAATTCTTCAAAATCTGCATTTGGAACACTCACTCTACTAGTTTGGCTTTTTAAACAATAGTAATATTTTTGATTTCTTGGAAAATAATATATATTTCCTACCACTGCCTGTTCAACAGGAAACTCTCCATTATTTTGTCCTAAAATTCCATTAAGATTTTGTATTAATTGATTTTCTTTATTATTAAGACTTTCATATAAGTATTTCCAAGTTATTGGAATTAATTGTTCATCAGGAGTTCCTGATGTTGCTTCCCAAGTTCTATTTCCACCAATATTTTTATACCAATGTCCATTATCTGCTAGATATTGTTTATCTGCTTCTAAGTTATTTCTTCCTTTCAAAGTACCAACAGCTGTTAATCCTGTTTCTGTATAAACTTGGTTAGCAATATCTCTTGTTAAATAAATAACACCATCTCTTACATATATTTCAGCTTCTATATCACTTGAAATAGCCATATAGATATCTTGAATAGATTCATATGTTTTTCCTAATCTGTTGTTTGGAAAAGTATCAGCAGATACAGCTGTTGTATATGAATAAAGGATTTCTGTTATATCTCCTTCAATTTTTGCATATACCCCAAATTCTTCTGTTTGAAAAGATTGTTCTACATTTTCATTTGATATTTGTACTGTTAAAACAGCAGTACCATTATCATTTCTTATATTCATTACATTTAAATCAAGTTTTTTATTTTTTAATTCAGTTACTTCTCTTAAATTTCCTGAATGTTTTTGATCTCCAAATGCTGCTTTGGTAAATAGAACTTTACCTTCCCCAGCTAATGCTCTTGCTAAAAGGTTTCTTCCAGCATTTGTAATGATGTGACTATTAAAATCAGCCATTTATTTCACCTCTTTTTTCTAAAGTATATTTTCCATTTTTATTTACCAAATTTAGATTATTAAGATAGAAGTAACTTGGTTGTGGATATAGTATTACTTTTGTTCCATATCTCATATGTGTTGCCATATATAAAAGAGATACAGAGTTATTTTTAAAAGTAATTCCTGTTAAATGTTGTGATTTCTTTTTTGTTTTTTCCACTCTATCTATCATAATATCTAGGTTATTTTTAGTTGTTCCCATAATTTCTATTTTGAATGTTCCATTATCCCCATTAAATTCTGGAAATTCCAATATATTAGCTTTTTCATAAAAGATATTTAAAACATCTTGAATAGCCTTATTTGTTCCCTTAATTGAATGGATTTGAAAAGATAATTTACATGCTTTTCTTTTTTCCTCAATAGACATAGAAAAATCATAAAAATCTACACTTAATTCTTTTGCAAGCATATCTATCTCTTTTTCTGTCATAGTATCTATTCTTTCAAGAAACTCTAAATATTCTATATTAGCAACAATGTGTTTTGAGATAAGTGCATCTATAACAGTTAATATAACTTTATATTGCTTATTATCTTTTAAAATATCAGGAGCAAGGTCTCTTATGTTCGTTACATCATATATAAAATTTTGCTCTTTCACCTTGACTCTGCTCCTTTGTAAGAAATATTTATAGTTCCACATTTTGCTAAATAAAATTTTTGCCCTTTATAAGTTTGAGGAGATTTTATTTCTATTCTTCTTATACCTTCAACACTTTTAGAAATATCTATAATATCTTGCAAGTTTATACTTTCTCCCATTTTGAAGGATTTAGTATACTGCTCTAATGAATTTGTTAGTTCTTTTTCTATCTCCGATTTCGATACTAACGAACTATCATAAACCCAATAATCTAAATCAATATTATAATTATGAAATATTGGATCTTTAATTTCTATTTGGTCATTTAAAACTTTAATATTTTTATTTTCAACTATATAATTTTTTATTTTTGTTTTTTCTTCTTGTGATATATGTTCCAAACCATTCACAATATAAATATCAATGTAATTAGGTTTAGGACTGTTTATAAAGACATCCGTAACTAGGTTAGATGATTTCTTAACCCAATATTCGTAAGAGCCTTCTGAACCACCTGTAGTGAATGATTCAGGAATAAGTTCTAATCTACTTCTGTACTCTTCATCTTCCTCTTCTTCTCTACCACCTGTCACATCTGTAATGTTAGTTATTTCTTTCATATACTCATATCTATCAACAATTTCTTTAATTTCACCAGCTAATATTTTTCCTAAATTACCAGCAATTTCAGCAACAGCTATCACATCAACATAAGTTTCCCCACTTCTTATTTTGTACTCTTGTTCTGTATAAAACATATAATTTTTATAAAGAAATCTTGTACCTTTTGCAATAACAACATCTTTTGCTACAACTGATGAAATATGACATCTAATTGTAGTTCTTGCTTTGTTAGCTTTTAATCTAGCTCCTCTTTCTCCATAAAAATTGCCTTTTAAGTCTAATCTTTCTTCTCTTGAATATTTTAAGAAGTTTTGTTTTGCTACATCATTCATATTTGCTTTTATGTTTGATAATAATGCTGCAACTGTTGAGTATAAATATGCTTCTTTTGTACAAAGTTCTAATCTTTCTCCAGTAATTTCTTCATGAAATCTTAAAGCATCAGCTAAAATTATTTCAGGATTAGAGTCTATTAAATTAAATTCTTTCATCTATTTCAACCTCACATTCAATTTCAAGTCCATTTTCAGTAGCTTTACATTCAACATTATTTAATGTAAGACCTTTTATATACTTACTAACTTGAATTTGTAAGTCATTAAAAATACTATTTTTTATTACTGTAATTGGTCTATCAACCATTCTATTATCTATTCCTAAATCTCTATGGAGTGGTACTGTTCCTCTTTTTGTATTTAACAGAATATATAATTCCATTAATTTTGGATGTTGAGGAATAGTCTTATTTGAAACTATCATATTTCCTCCTATTAATATCCTCTTAAATCATCTTCAATTAATCCGTGTAGCCATTTTTTTTCATTTTTATCTTTTGAGTAAACATTCTTTTTAGATTTTTTCTTTAATACTTTTTTATTTTTCTTTTTATTTTTTCCACTACTATTATTTCTTCTATTTTCTGTAGTTAAATTATTAGTAGCAGGTAAAAGAAGTCTATCTAACTTTGGGATATATTCTTTAAGAGTTAAAGAACAATTTACAACTTCTAGTTCTCCACTTGAATTTGTACTCTTTATTCCTTGTTTAAAGCCTGTTAACATAAATCCATACTTTGATAAAGGCTTATTTCCTAAGATAAGTGGATAATACTCTCCATTTTCACAAATTTTTTCCAATTTTAGTATTGCTTCATTTATGTTAGTTAGTGTATAAACTAACTTAATATTTAAAGAAATAGTTCTTAAATTTCTACGAATAAACTCTGTGTAAGGAGCTTCTCCAAGATTGTCATGATCTTCTGTTTTAGATGAAATACTTAAATCAATGGCATCAGGAGTTAAAACATTTCCACGAGCAACAGTAAAAGTAATATCTCCATAACTTCCTAAATTACTTGAAAAATCAAATGTAGTAAAATTATTTAAAAAGTCTTTTGTTAATCTATTTAATATACTCATTTCTTAGTCATCTCCTTATAGTCAATAGATTCAACATCTAATTTTCCATTTTTTAATGTTGCCTTATTAGTTTCAAAACCTTTTTCAGCTTTCATACTTCCATTTATTGTTGCATTATTTGAAACTATTATATTTTTTTCTATTGTTGTATCTCCTGTTATAAGAACTTCACTGTCTATTTTTGTCAAAGTTCCTTTTAACTCTATATTCCCATCTTCTTTTACTGTTAAACTTGAACCTTGAAAATCTATTCTATATTCATCTTCTTGTGAATTACTTACATTTTTATCAGAGAAATAACTTCCAATTATAAAACCTCTTTCTGTATCATCTCCTAGAAATATACAAAATACAGGAGTATTAACTTTTGGAATAGAAGTTATTTTATTTCCAAATGTTATAGGAGACAAAATCTGTAATCCCTCTGTTATTTGGTTGTTATATTCAGGAAGTTGTACAGTAGCAGTATAATCAGCTGTATTGATACTTTGTATAATTCCTACTGTTCCTTTTAAAACTGAAATCATTATTTTTTCTCCTCTTTCATATCTTTTTTTATTTTGTACATTTCAATAGATGTAGTAAATTTTGGGAAATTGTGTTGTAGTCTAGTTACTACATAGTTTCCTGAAAATTCTCCTGCATCAGATAGGGCTATAATGCAACCTGAATATAACTCCTTACATCCAATAATTTTTAAAGTTGTTTCTATCTCTCTTTTATTGATATTTTCAAGAGTTTTCTTTGCCAATTTTTTTAAATCTCCACTTTTAGCCCTGGATTTTAAAGAGTAAACTTTTTTATAACTATCAGATTTTTGTCCTGTTTCAAGTTCATGTTTTGTTATAATTGCTTTTTCTTCTTTTTGTTTTTTAGTATTAAAGTATTTAACTTCAATAGCATCATAAATATCATTAGATTTATCTTTTATTTCAAATTCCTCAACATTGTTCAAGCTAATACTTAAAAGAGGAGTATTTTCTGATAGTATTTCTTCCTCAAATAAGATAAGGATTCCACTAGATATTTTTAACTTTACTCCTTCATCCTGGGCAATCTTATTTAAGAAGGAAAAATCTTCCTCTTCCTCTTGTTTTATATTTTTTAAAGTGATATTGTCTTTTACTTTATAAAAATACTTTAGCTTATATTTATCAGCAAACTCTTTTCCAAGTGCTTCTAAAGAGATATTAGCCCATATCTTAGACCTTTTAACATCTCTTGAATTAAGTGGACCAGATATTCCTTTAAATGTTGCTGTTTTTCTGTTGAATTGTCTTATATCTATATTAAAAATTCCTACATCACTTTGGCTTTCTCCTTCAAATTCACTATTCCAATTAAGAGTTTTTATTCCAAACTTTATTTGAGTTCCCTTTGGAATAGCCCAGTTTGTTGTTAGAAATCTATTATTTTCATTATTAAGTTTTATTATAATTTCATCTAATGTACCTTCTAAATTATCTATAATTTCAACATCAACTATATGTTTTAATAATTCTTCAGTTACATCTTTATTATCTATAAAAAAGGTAGGAGAGGCTCTCCTAACTAAGTTTGAACTAGCCACGGAGCAACACCTCTCTTTTTATCTTCTTTTACTTTAGGAATAGAAAGTTCAACTCCAGCTGGAAAGATAACTATTTCAGAGAGTTCAATATTTTCTTCTAATAACTCTTTCATAAGATTTTCATTCCCAAAGAGTTTAAAAGCAATTAGATCCCAAGTATCTCCTGCTTCTGTCTTATAAACTTGTTCTTGCATAAGTTTCTCTTTCCTCCTTCATTTTTTCTAATTGTCTTTGAAGTTCATTTAACTTTTCTTGTAAATTTTCTATAATGCTATTTTTAGTATCTTCAGATACTCCATTAAAAGTAAAACTATTGTAAATTTGATAAGTAATAGGCTTTTCACTACTTGTGTTATTTTCTGATTTACTACTTTGAGTAGCATTTTGAAGTCTATTTCTTAAACTTCCAAAGATACTTTCATTCTCATCTTTTGTAAGAACTCTTTCACCTTTATGTAACTCAGCAATATAACCGTCAAATGGCACATAATTTAATCCATTAGCATGACTTCCATTTATTGTAGCTTTTGCAGTTCCTATATTTTCTTTTTCTCCAATGATGTATTTCATTCCTGGTATTTTTCTTGCAAAATCTAATGCTTTTTCCTTTGCACCAGCTATTGCATCAGACATAAGTTCAAATGGCTTCGCAAAAAAGCCTTTTATTTTTTCTGCAATACTAGCAATAGTATCTTTAAAAGAATTTAACATTGCTGTAAATCTTTCAGAAAATCCAGTTTTTACTTTATCCCAAAGTCCAGTTATACTTTCCCATAGACCTTGGAAGAAACCTGTAACTTTATCCCAAATATTAGAAAAAATCCTAGTAACAGCAGACCATAATCCTGAAAAAACTCCAACAATTTTATCCCATAGCCAAGTTATTTTATTCCATATCCATAGAACTACATTAACAATACCTTCTCCAATAGTTGCAAGAGCATTAATCATTGCTTCTACAAGCATAGTTATTAAATCTCCTATTGGAGCAAAAATTCCACTTATTACTTCCCACATTCCTTTAAGAATATTAGGAATTTCTTTAAAAAATGCTTTTATTTTATCCCAATATTTATAAAAAATGTATCCAAGAACAGCTATTCCAGCAATTATTAAACTAATTGGACCCCCTAAAGCAGTTATTCCAGCTTTTAATACTGCCATAACTCCACCAGCAGCCTGTACTGTTGTTGTAAGCTTTTGAAATGCTCCAATAAATTTAATTACTTTAGATGTTACACTAAAAACTGTTAGAAATACTATAATATTATCTATTCCTATTGTATTTAGAATTCTAAAAATTCCCCAAAGTACTGTCCCAACTTTTATCATTGCATCTAAAAATATTTTTCCATTTTCTATAAAAGACTGCCAAAACTTATTAGCTTTTGTATCATTAAAATTTCCAGAAAGAACATTTGAAAGTTCATTTAACCATTCAATAGCTATATCAATTAATTGCTTTCCACCTTTTGTAAAAATAGCTTGTCCTATTTTCAACTTTACATCTGAAATTGCTGACTGTAATAATGCCCATTTTCCAGAGGGACTATCTAAAATGGTATCTGACATTTCCTTAGCTTTACCAATAGCATTCCTATTGGCTTCAATAAATTTTTCTAATGCTTCTACTCCTTTATAAGTTGTACCATTTATTTCCTTCTCAGCCATAAGAATATTCATAAATGCTTCTGAACCTTGTTTTCCAAATATTTCTATTAGCTGTCCTTGTGTTTTAAAAGGATTATTTTTATCAATAACTTTATCTAGTTGTTTCATCACATTAGTAAAACCAACAAATTTTCCTTGAGCATCTAAGACATTAACTCCCATTTTTTTTAATGCTCTTTGAACTTTAGCTTCTTTTAGGCTTGACAATGCATCTACTAAATATCTTCCTGAACGTCCTGATTTTAAAGCACTATCTCCCATTAAACCAATTGCTGCTGCTGTAGTTTCTAAATCCATTCCTGCTGACATTGCACTATTTGAAACATATTTCAAAGACTCACTAATCATTTGAACATTTACATTGGTATTTGAAACAGTATTAGCTAAAACATCTGCAACATGCCCCATATCACTTGTTTTTATATTAAAATTTTTCATATGATCTGATATCATATCAGCTATCATAACAAAATCTTCTCCAGAAGCTGCTGCTAAATCAAAAATTGGTGGTATTTCTTCTATTATTTGTTTAGTTTTATGACCAGCTAAAGCAAATTTTTGCATCCCTATTGCTGCCTCTTCAGAGGTGAATATTGTTGTTTTTCCAACTTCCATTGCTTTTTTCTTTAAAGCTTCATATTCTTCAGCAGTAGCTCCTGTTAAAGCCTTAACTTTTATCATTTGTTTATCAAATTCTAAATATTCTTTAACAGAAGAAGTTCCTATCCCAATTGCTGCACCTATGGTAGCAATTGCCGCAACTTTCATTCCAGTTTTTATTTTACCTTTTACATTCTGGAATGTTCCTTTAATCTTTCCAATAGCTGATTGTTGAGCAAGTAACTCTTTTTCTTTTTTTATAGTTTGGTCAATTTCACTTTGCAAATTGTCAAAAGGAATTTTCAATTTTTTAAGTTCCATTCCATATTTTTGGAATGATTTAGATTGTGCTTTTATACTTGTTTCTAAGGCTTTAGCTTTTTTGGTTAAGCTTTCATATTTCTTTTTTTCAGCATCAGTAAGACTATTATTTCTCTTTTTTATCTCATCTAATGCCTTTAATTCATTTCTAAGTTTTCTATACTTAGAAACATTGTTCATTATCTCCTTGTTTAGCTCTTTTTGAGCTTTTAAAGTTCTTTGAGCCTTTTCCATTTTCTGCCTAGCAACTCTTAAATTCTTAACTTCATTAGCTAATTTTTTTAAATTACCAGGTAAAGACTTATCAATAACTCCTTGCACTCTCATAATCAAATCCATTTTCTTTCCCAACAATATCACCTCCTTCTTTTTCTTAGAGTTTCTTCAACTGTTTCTATAAGTTCTCTTATTCTGTATATATCACAACCCATTAAGTATGAGTATGAAATATTCATATTCACTCCTAATGGATTGTTAAGTTCTACTATTAATTCATCTAAAAGTTTTGCATGTTCTCTTTCAAGATCTTCTATTAATCTTCCTGCAAAAAATCTCTAACTTCATCTCTTACCCTTGCAAAATCTTTATATGAAAGTTTTAAGAATGTTTCATATGAATGTGCAGATACATATTCTGCAACTAACATATAATAAAAATCATCTAGTTCTTCCACTAATGTTGCTGATTTTTTTCTTAATTTTCCATAATTTTTCTTTATTTCAATAATTGAATTTCCAGTTAATTTTCCAAAATCAAATGTTATTTCTCTACCATCAGAAAGTTTAATTTTTCTAACTAAACCTTTTTCTTTTTTAGGTTCTTCAATATCATCTTTTTTTTCATCAACTGCTGATTCAATTACTCCATTTCTTTTATTTATTTCTGCATTTGCCTCTCTTATTTCTTTATTAAAATCTCCCATTTTTTCCTCCTATTAAGATAAAATACTTCTAACTTTTTCATATAAATCTTTACCATTTACAACAGCTTTTTTGTTATAGACATCAATTTCATGTATAACTTTTCCTTGAATTTCTTCTTTATAATAAGTCAATGAAAACTCTAATTCTGTTTCATTTTTTACAGCTTTTCCTATATCTCCACCACTTGTCTTTATTCTTTTTCCTTTAAAAGAATAAATGGCTTCAACTTTATCATTATTATGAGTTTCAGAATCTTCAACTAATATTGCTGCTTTTGCTGTTAAATTAACATTACTCCCATATTCAAATGCTATGTCCTTACATCTATTCATAAATTTTAACTGTAATTTCATAGCATTAAATGCTGTTGGAATAGGTTCATCATGTTCTATTACACCTAGTCCACTTATAGTTTCAGTCTTATGTTCTATATCTGGTAATGTTATAGTTGCTATTCCAACTAACTCATCTGTTCCATTTAATCTTATAATTGCATCTTCAATTATTGTTGACCTTATCATCTAGTCCTCCTATCTTTGAAATAATAATTTTAAATATTTAGAGTCATACTCCAATCTAAATTCCAAGCTTTCCCCTGGAATAATTGCTCCTAAATAAATATGCCATTTGAATTTTCCTGCTATCATATCTTGTTCAGAATTTTCTTCAGGTTTAAATTCAACTCTTCCTCCAAGTAATTTATTATCATTAGTTAAAGAATTTAACCAAACATTAATATTAGTTTCTATGCTTTTAGCTTGTGAAGGTGTCATTCCCTTATCAACTTCAACAGTGTTATTCAACATTATAGTGTTTCCTATATATTTGAACATTCTTTTAACAGGTATCCAAACATCTTTTGGATCTGTTTCTCCACCAGGTTGAAATACAGAGGTTCTATTTCCCCAGAACACAGTTCCATTTGGTTGTCTAATTATTGTAGAAATTCCATTTTCATTCAATAAATTAGCTTCTGCTTCATCTAAATTAACTCTTTTAAATGTAGCTCCTTCATAATATCCAACACCTTGCATCTTGATATTTTTATTTGAAGGGCTTTCACAAGGAACACCATCAAATTTGGCATCTACTGATTGCATATGTAATGCCATTACTGTTGAGAAGTGAAATACTTCATCCTCAATGTATGGACAACCCCAAGTGATTGCTTGGTCAGCATCTATATAATTTTTTTCTTTCTTAAATGCTATAACTTCTCCATACTTTGTTGTATTTGGCATTTCAGGAATTGACATAGATGCCCATTTATCATTTATAACTGCTGCTTTTGCATCTAATGCTACTCTTATTTTTGCTGTTGAAAAATCAGGAGCAACTACACAACTAGGTATCATTGAATATTTAGGGAATATTTCCTTTAAACATTCAAGTCCTTTTGCTTCTAATGTTTGTGGATCTATACTTCCGATTACATCAGTTTCTTTTAATTTGCTAACATCTAAAAAATTATATGAAACTTCTAATTTTTTAACTGATGTTTCAGTTTTTGCTAATGTAATTATTAACTTTCCTTCATTATCAAATGAACAAGAATATTTTTCTTTTGCTATCAATGTAGATGTTTCACCATTTTTAATAATCAAATTTTCATCATTTATAATTCCAATCTTTTCAAGAGTTGCCTTAAAATCTTTTACAACAATATCTTGCTCAGTATGAGCAGTTTTATGCCCACTAGGGTTTAAAACATTTATAACAATAATAGGTTTTACATTATATACATTAAAAGCTAGGTATAATGCTTCATTGATTGTAAATCCTTTTATATTATTAGCTCCTCCAAAATAAGTAGCTGCATCTTTTGAGTTTTGAATAAGAATAGGTTTATTAACACAGCTCATATCTCCCATGTTAATAGTTCCTGTTCCAACTATTACAGTTGGTGTCTGAGTTTCTGCAAATATTTTTAAGCCTGAAGGCATTTCTTTATAACTTGTACCATGTTGAAACTTTGCCATTTTTCCTCCTATCTATTTTCACTATATTCATCTAAATCTATGAAATTTTCCTTAATTTCATCATAGTCTGATATTCCAGTTTCTATTCTTTTTAACTGTTCAGAAGTATAGAAACCTTTATGTTTTAAGATAAAACCATCTTTTGTAAGTTCTTCACCAATGTAGATATAAGTTTTATCAGTTTTATCTTCTTTTTTTTCTGCTTTTATTTCAGTAGTTACTTGATTATGAGTAACTGCTTCTGTATTAGATGTTTCAGTATTTACATTTATTTCTGTATTATTTGTTGTTTCTGTTGTTTCTGTAACTGCTGATTTATCTTTCTCTTTATCATTTTTTAATGTTGCCATTTTTCCTCCTTTTCATTTGAAACTTCTCTTTTAGTTTCTTCTATATATGCTGTATGTGGAACGGTTGGAATATTTAATTGTAAAAGAATGTCATAAATCCAAAAGTCTCCACCAGTCATTTCTTCATTTAAGAAAGCTTCAATTGTTTCTAAATCTATTGAATAACTAAAACCATCTTTTCTTTCAATAGCTGATGAATGCTTTGTGAAATATGCTACTAAATATTCTGCTATTCCAGCTATTTCATAAAATCCCTCTTCATAGTTCTTATTTTCTGTTCCCAATCTAATTAGGAAAGTAGCAATTTTAGAAGTAACCCCATTTTTAGTTTTTTGTACAGATTTTATTGGTCTTATAATAACAAATGGGAACTTATTTTCTTTATTACTTCCAGCATTATTTATTCTATTTTCAAGATTATCAGGCTGAATATAACTTCTAAAAAATTTAAAATTTTCTATTTTAGCTTCTGAAAATGCTTTTTTTATAGCACCTTCTAATGCTAAACTGTTCTTTTTTAATGGATTTATTCCCTCCATAATTCATCTATCCTTTCTTCTAAAACTTTTGAAAATATTTTTTGAATTTCTTCATATATTTTTTCATTATCAATCTGTAATCCCATATTTCTTACAGATAAAGAGGTTGCTAATGTTATCTTATGCCTTTCTTTTCCTACTCTAAACATAAGTTTAGGATTACCATTTTTCCAAAAAGCCCAAAATAATGTCTTCCAAGTCATTTCTGGTCTTGGTTTTACTATTTTTGTTTTTATATATTGTTTGCTCTTTCCAGGGTTTGGTTTAGATATTGCAAATTCAGAAACTTTATTTCTTTTAGTACTTCCTAAAAGAACGCCATCAGTTGATGTTATTTTTGATTTTAAAGAATTAGCATCAACTTTTTGTTGCAAAGAATACCTGGATTTTATAAACTTCTTTTCTTCTTTTTTGGCATAATTAAGGGCTTTTCTTAGTGCTTCTTTTACAATTTTGTTATCCATTCCTGAAAATTCTTTACCAATTTTTTCAAGTTTTTTTAAACTTTCATCTGATATTTCAAGAGTATACATATCTATCCCTCATATTTTTGTGCATATATATGTGTCATTCCATGTCTTTTTTCAATATCAAAAACATAATAAGAAATTTTATTAATTTTTATTTCTTCTCCTACTTCAATAGAAATAGAAGTTGGTAAGTCTCTAGTTTTAATAGAGACTTTTAAACCATTTCTTATTAATGTAGTAGAGTCAAGACTTTCTTTAAATTTTCCTGTCAATTTTGGATTACTTTGTACTTTTGTTATTACTGCCTTAAGTTTTATCCCTGAGAGGTCAATTTTTTCAGCAAAATCTGTAAAAAAGGTCTTATCAATATCATCTTTAAAAGTGTTATTCATTTTTTGTACCTTTTCTAGATGTCTTTGCCTCTTTTAATCCACCAACATTAGTTTCTTCTTCTGAGTTAGTTCCCTCATTATCAGCTGTTTCTATTTTGCTACTAACGAACTCAGCAGCTCCTAAATTAATTAATCTTTGAGTTTCTTCCTCAGCAATTTCAAATTCTTCTCCTGGTTTATATAATGTTTCTTCAACTTTTATATTTTCAATAGCTCTCATTTTTTTCATATCTAATCACTCCCTTAAATTACTGTTGCAATGAACCAAGATTTAACATCTTTATTAGGCATACATAATGGTCTTGAGAAGTATTGTAATTCCTCATCTTCACTAGTATCTGGATACCATTTTCTAACAACTTCTTTTTTTACAAGAAGTTGAGCAGGTTTTCCTTGTTCAGGTCTTAAAGTCATTGCAGCATATTTAAAAGAAAAACTTTTTGCTTTCATACCTATACAAGTTTTTTTAGGGATAACCTGATGTGTATTTCCAGTTTCCATATCATCATACCAATCAACAAAAGAATAAACTGTTATTCCAAGTGTAGGAATCCAAGCTATTTCCTTTTTACCATCTTCATTTTCTGGATTAGAATCATTTACACGAACATAATTTGCATGTCTAGTATTTAAATAATCTTTTACTTTTTGATTTTCTAGAAATGCATCAGCTGCGTCAGGTGACATTACAACTGTATCTATTACTATTCCAGTTTGTTTTTGAATTTCAGTTTGTTTGTTTTTAAGATATTTTATAGGGTCACAATTAGGGCTAGTAAAAAGATCATTTCCAGTTAAAACTTCCTTATTTACATCTCCATATTTAACTCCTTGAGTTCCTTCTTCCATAGGACAAGTTCCTGTCATTAAAGTTTCTATTAACATCCATTGTCTTGTTCTAAAGCCTATTTCTTTAAATTTTTTCATAGCATCTGCTAATGTTTTCTTTCCAACATCTTGAGGTTCTGCATACTTAACTTGTCCAAATTGTTGTTCTAGTAAAGCTTCAGCTTCATTAACTGTTTGTAATTTTATATATGCTGGTTCAACTATTTGTGCTTGCCATGCAGTTTTATCTATAAAAATTCCTTTTTCTCTTTTTCCAACAAGTGGAGCTTTTTCTCTTCCAGCTTCTTTAGTATGTATTTCTAATTTCTCAACTTTTTCAGCCTTTTCTTCTCCTATTAATAAGTTATATAGAAAATTTTTAGGTGCCTTTGTTTGTGTTATTATTGTTGTTAATGCTATTAATCCAAATATTTTTGATGACATATTTCCTCCTATTTATCTAATCATTATTAAAAGTTTTCTTGCTGCTCTTTTTACTTCAGCTTTATCTTTACCATTAAAATCTACATACTTTTCATTAAAAGAACCTGTTAAATATACAGTGCTTTTCTTATTATTACTATCAGCAGTAAAATCATCTGTTACTACACCATATATTTCAGCAGCAGTATCTAGTTTTTTAACTTTTCCAGCTGTTGTTAGTTCCACCAAATCTCCCATTTTATATTCTCCAGCTTCAAATTCCACTTTTTCTGTGTAAAATGGAAACTGTAAATCTTTTTTCAAATTACTTGTTTCATGTATTTCTTTTTTATTTTTCATATTTCCTCCTAATCTTCATTTGCCATATTTATAATATCAGCTATTAAATTTTTTGTATCATCAGTCTGTCCAGGTGTTCTATTGTCTATTTCTATTTGTTTACTTTCTTCTCTTCTAGTATTTAAAATATCAGCAGGACTTTTATTTTCAGTAACTTTAGTTTTTTCTTCTGTTCCTTTGTTTTCAATAAATTTTGCTAGTACATCTTCAACAATATCAGCTTTTGATTTACCAGATTCCTTAGCTGCATCTATAATTTCTTTACATTTGCCTTGTGTTTGTTCATTAAGTACATCTAAGTCATTTATTCTTTTTCTTTCCTGTGCTATAGCCTCCTTTCTTATATCTTCTACTAATTCTTTATTTTGAGCTTCTAGCTCCTGCATGTTTTTTGCTCCCATGCTCTCTCCTCCTTTTTTTTCAGTGTTTCCACTGTTAATAATTTGTTTATCTCTTATTTTAAAGTTTTCCAAGTTTGAAAATTCAGAATTTTTAATATCAAATACAATTTTTTCTGTTGCAAATCCTTTTTCAATAGCTTGATCAGCTGTAAAATAAGTTTCTGTATCCATTAATGCAGATATTTCTTCTCTGCTTAAATGAGATTTTGTAACATAAGCATTAATAATTGTGTCTTTCATAATATCTAAAATAGCTGCTGTTTTTCTCAATTCTATTGCATCACCAGCTAATGCAGTAATTGGGTTGTGTATCATCATAGTTGCAACTGGACTCATAGCAATTTTGTCTCCAGCCATAGCTATAACTGATGCTATTGATGAACATTGTCCATCTATGTAAACATTTTTTACTGCCTTATGTCTTTTTAAAGCACTATAAATTGCACATCCTTCTGTTACAGAACCTCCTGGACTATTGATATAAAGATTTATAACATCTATATCATTTCCAAAATTTTCAAGTTCTTTATATACCTGGTCTGCACTTACAGGCTCATCAAACCAAGAAAAGCCCCCAATCTGACCATATATTTGAATATTTAATTCATTTTTATTCTTTCTTGCCTGGTTTAGTATATCCATCTAATCCAACCTCCTTTTTCTTTTTATTTTCTATACTTAATTGATTTAAGTTTTCGTTCCAATCACTACCATTTAACTCCATTGCTTCTCTTTCAGTAGTAGATAATCCATGTTTAATTTTTAAAATAGAAGCATTAACTTCTTTCACTGGGTCTATTTGTCCTTGTGAATTTCCATACCATTCAGCTCCTAAATAAGCTTTTTTCTTAACAGGATTATCTATAAATCCTGGTAAATTTATATAACCTTTTAGGACTGCCTCTTCAATTACTTGCTCAAAAATTGGCTGACAGAATGACCTTGACATCCATTTTCTTCTCCTACGATACATCTTACCTACTTCCAAGAGTGAGGCTCTTGAAGCTGAATAACTAGCATTGAATGAAGATAGTAAAACTTCAAATGGAATTTCTAAGGCTGTTCCTATCTGCTTTAATTGGGCATTAAAGAACATTTCAAATCTTGAATTTGGTCTGTTTGGATTTGCAAAAACTAAATCTTGTCCTGGTTCTAATACTCCAAAGTTTCCATAACCCATACTTAATTCAGTTCCTTCATATCTTTTTCCAAATCCATTAGGTTTTTGAAATATTCCTTCTCCAACACCACCTATTTTCCCAGTATTTCCTGTATTATTATCTTGTTTTATAAAAGCAGTAAACATTGCACTAACAACTGCATTCATAAGTTCAGCATTGGAAAATCTTGAAAGTTGAGATAATGTTTCAAGAGCTGGTGCAAGAAGTGGTACTCCTCTTACCTGCCCTATTCTCTCTTTTTCCATTAGTTTTAATATTTGTTTTCTTCCTGTTGAATCAAAGACAGGTATTCTAGTGTATTGATAATGCTTATCTCTGAAATGATATGCTTTTATAACTCCCTTTTCATCAGTTTCTACTCCCTCATACAAGTAGTCATTGCTTTCCTGTGCTTCACAATAATAAGAATCCAGGAACTGTACTTTTAAATCAAATAGTTCATTTTGTCTTTGATGATATGGAAGATTTATAAAACATTCTCCATCCATTAAGTAAGTAATCATTGCTAAATCTTGTAATTGATTAAATGTTAAATCCCCTTGAATATCACATTCTGTGCTATCAGCCCATAAAGTCCAGATATTTTCAATTTCTTTTTGTATTCTTTCAACTTCATCAGTAGAAAGATTTAGTAAAGAATTATTAATTCTACTTTTTAGTTTTAATCCATCTCCAATAACATTAGTTCTTATTTTGAGAATAGCTCCTCTTGAAATGGGATTTCCCATAAAAAGCTGTCTTGACCTTGCCATTAAGATTTCTTTGTTATCTTCAATGTCATCTTTTGTAGTGTCTAAGGAATTGTACATTCCCTTAAATGCGATTTTTGTTGTACTAGCACCAGATTGACTATAATTAAGAAATTCTCTTTGTTGCCTCATAGCTTCTATTTGGTATTTTAGTTTTTCAGTTTTTAGTTCCTGGTTTAATTTATTTATATCAGCTTTTTTCATACCTTCTCCTAAAACTCATGAGGAACTATTTGGAAAAATCTTATTCCTTCTCCTGTTCCACTCTCTATTTGAGCTTTTTTATTTTCCCACCAAATCCGACCTTTTCTTATTTGTTCCAAATCAGCTCTTTTTAAATTTTGTCCATCTATTGTATATTCTTGACCTTTTAGAACTGCTTCCTCTGCTTCTAAATAAAGTCTTATATATCTTTCACATTCCTGAACTGTTATTTTTGTATTTAAAATTTCATCTATTTTTTTCTTATAATGTTCTTTTAAATCAGCCATTTTTTTGATATCAGCTGGATTTTCTTTTAAAAATTCAACACCAGCAAACCAGGCAGAGCCATGTAGAATAAGATCCTCTTCAGCTTCCTCTATTTCTATTAATTTATTTTCAAAACTTGCTATATTTCTCATACTTCAACCCCTTTTCTGTCAATAGTTATTTCCTGTTTCTTTGATGTTAAAGCTCCATTAATTGATAGTTCTAATAATTCTGCTCTACTTAGATTTGCTAGATTTTCAGGTTCTATTCTAAATATTGAAAATGGAACTGTAGCATAACACCTGCAATCAAAACCTTCATTTCTAGTTTGAATTTTTTTCCAAACTACTTTTCGATTTTCCTGTACTTTTATTTCAGCTGTTAAAGATTTAAAATATTCTAAATCATATCCTTTTCCATATTCTCCATTAAAATGGCAGTATCCCTCTTCATTAATTCTTGCATCTAATCTTCCTGAAACAATATCTTTAAGAGCATTTGACCCAATAGACAATAAGTCTATTTCTTTATTTTTAGTTTTTCTAAATCCATTGCTGATTGGAACATTTTCTCCACCAAGCCCTTTAATCCCAATTATTCTTCTGTATTGTCTAGGACTCACAAAATCATAAACTTTTTGAGTATGGTGTCCTCCTGTATCTATACAGGCTGAATAAATTTTTAATTTGTCTCCATTTTGATAAAAATATTCTTTATCCAGAACTTTATCTAATCTGTCCCAAATTTCTGATTGATTCATATTTCCATGTAAAATTATGTACTCCATTCCCCAGCTTTCATATCCAAGACCCCAACCAACAACTTCTATTGCTATCCAGTTATCTTGAATATCTACTCCAGCTGTTAAAATTAAAGCTTTATCAGGAATATAACTATATTTTTCTCTAGTCCTCTTAATAAGTTTCTTAGGATCTAACCTTCCTGTATATTCTTGTTCAAATGTTTCAGCCAGAACCGTATTTATAAAGGCTTTTAGTTTTTCAACATCTCCTTTAATTTCTAGCCATTCTTGAACAATAGATTCCCAGTTTCTAAATGGACTAGCTAGTCCATTCAGGTGGTAACCTAGATTTTTTGTTCTTTCAGGATATTTATGTATCCATCTTCCAGTTTTTTCATTACCTTTTTTCCACTCTTTTTCATTAAATGCTTTACCACAATCAGGACAAACCATTCTTACATTACTTCCATCAAGTTCAAATTTTATATTTCCCCATTTAAAAGTCTGTTCTTTCTTACAGTTAGGACAAGGAATATACCATTCAGCTTGACTTGAATTGTTATATTCATCTTCTATTTCAGAGCTTCCTTTCACTGTTGGAGTTCCTGTAATAATGTGTTTTGTAATATCATCAAATGTGGAAGTTCTCTTTTTAGCAAGCGAAATAGGACTTCCTTCATTTCCTGAACTCTTTGGATATCTATCTACTTCATCAAGAAATATATTTCTAATTGGTCTTGCAGCTAATTTTGATGGTGAATTAGCTCCAACAAAAGCTATATATCCACCTGGAAACATTTTGTGTGTAACAGTATTTCCAGAGTCTTTTTTACTAGGTTCTTTAATAATTGTGTGCAATATAGAATTATTTATGGCTGGTTGTATTCTCTCCTTTGAAAAACTTCTAGCCATTTCATCAGTTGGTTGAACTATTAACATTGGACAAGGATCTAAATGAGCATATCTCAAAATTGTATTGATGATTAATTCACTCTTTGCTAGTTGAGCTGCCATCATCAATGTAACTTGCTTAGTTTCTCCTTTTGTTATTTTTTCATATATTTCTATCATATATGGTGTTCTTTCAACATTGAATTTACCAACTTCTTTTGCTGATGTTGTATCTAAAACTCTATATTGATTTGCCCATTCCATAATACTTACAAGTGGAGGTTGCCTTAATATTCTTAAACATTCTCTTATTAATTCCCTAGTTCTTTCATACATCTTTTGTTTTTCTCCTGTTACTTGGTGGATCATAATTTGCTAGTTCTTCCAAGCAGTCTATTAATGTATTTTTTAAAAAATCTATCCTATTAGCTCCTGATATTTCATCAATTTCATTATCAATTTTTATAGCTGTTGCTTGTAATCTTGCTTTGAATTTAATTAAAATATCAGTTAAAACATATTTGACATCTTCATCTAAGTGATATTTGTCCTGTAAAATTTCAAGTTTATATTGTTGTAACTCTCTTTCAACTGCTTTTTTCTTATTTCTTTCATCAGTAACAGTTAAATATTTTTTTAAATTATCTTTCAAATCAAACTGGCCATTAGAATTTTTTTCTAACACTCCACGATTTGCAAGTTCTTTAACTGTTTTTTCACTAAGCCCTAAAATTTCTGCAATAGTTTTTTGTGTTACCAGGTTTATATCTCCACTCCTGGTTTGATTTATAAATTCAGTTACACATTTAATAAGAGGGTAACTTCCATTTTCTGATTTATAATCCTTGAATAATTCTCTAACTCTTCTGTCAGAAATATTAAGAATTTTTGATAATTGTTTTTCATTTGCAAGTATCATATTTTCTCCCATGCGTATATATAAAATTTGGAACTGGGAAGGAAATCAAAAAATTTCGTATTTGAAAAGTTTCGAGCCTCCAGCCGCACCCTCTAATAAAAAAATTCTGTCACAGTACCTTTTTGATTACTCGAAGTCCTCATCACTCACAGCTGTGTCATTTTCACTGTTTATAGTTGCTCTTAACTTAGCTTCATCAACTACTCTATAACCAAGCATTAAGTTAATCTCTCTTGCTGCTCCTACTGCTGCAATGAGTGGCTTGTCTTTTCGTACTCTCTTATTGATAGTATGTCCATCTGGACCACTCTCATCAACATACTCAACTACTTCTGCCCCTTCCATTGCCATATTTATTACTTTTCCTAATTTTGATGCTATACTAAATGCCCCTAGTTCTGTATCTTGAAATAGGACCTCTCTTAATTCCAACATTGTTTTAGCAATCTTTGGACTTCTTTCTATGTTAGCTGTCTTAGTCTTTTCACTATATCCAGCTTTAACCTTTGCCTCTTCTTTTCCAATTCCAGACATTCGGTATATAACATATTTAGTTTGTTTTTCTGTCAAGCCCTCAAAGTTGCATATCTTTGCATTTTGTTTTTCATCTATTTCAGCTCTGATTTCTTTATACTTAACAAGATATCTATTAATCCAAGAGATAATAGTATTCTTGTTATATTTTGTTTTTCTTTGTATTTCATCATACAAATCTTTTTTCTTTGTACTAAACTTAGTAATTTCAAGTTTTATATATAATTCCAAAACTACTAATTGTTCTTCTTTAAAATTATCTGTTTTACTCATCTCTATACCTCACTAATTAACTCATCTTTTTATTTACATAACCTCCCCGTTCTAATTTGTTTTAAATCTTTGCATTATAAAAACAAATAATTATATTTTCAGTTTCAGGATTAAAGTGCCTCACATTATTATCACGCGAGAAAACTATTAAAAAGCATTGATATTAAATGGAAAAATTTTTTTGAAAGTGTGAAAATAGGAAGTTTTTTCTTCCTACTTTTTGCAAAAAAATGCCAAATGATTTTTGGTATCACATTTGACTTTGCAATTAAAGAGTATTAGATTTGCGAAGAATAGTTCGAGCCTCTCTATATTAGAAAAAAAATCTCTTTGTGGAGATGCTCTTTGTTGTGAATGAGTAAGGATGTCTTTTATCTTACTACGATAAAAAACAACCTGTCTGTAGCATTTATTGCTACTACTAGTAACAATATCATCAACTATTTTATAGTCAAATACCCACTCTAAATTATCTCTAATTAGTGAATCTAAATCTTGACATCTAAAATTTATAAACTTTTCTTTAAGGACTTCAACTGATTTTTCTACCTCTTGAATCAGTATATTTCCCAAAGTTTGTGATATTGTGTTTTGAATGCAATCTTTTATGTCTTTTATTGTTATATATTTTATTGAGTTAAATTCAAAATAGCTTTTTATAATTTTCTTAGTTAACCTATGTTCAAGCCTTAGAATTGCTCCCTTGACTTTTCTCATATTTTTTTTATTATTTTCATGACCTTTTGAGTAAAGTCTAATTTTCCAACCTGTCATTGGCTGGAATGTAAAACCTGTTGTATAAAATTTATTTTCATTTTGATTGAAGTTATAATATTGAACCTTATCTAAATCATCATATTTTCTTGTAAGTGCTTTAAAAAAATAACTCACAATATTATGAAATTTATAGAAATTTCCTACAACTTCTTGTGTAGTAAATTCAAAATATTCATATTTTACTTCATCTTCTGTTATTTCATAATCAATCAAACTATTGATTAATTTTATTAGATTATCTTCCACTATAATTTTTTTTATTTCATCAGATAATGGAAAAATATTATCATCTTCAAAAAACCGTGGATAAGAAAAATCTATTTTTATTGTTGATATTTTTTTTACTTTTTTTTCTTCCAACTTAATGTAATTAATATTCTTTTTATCAATCTTGTAATTATTTGTATGATTTGAAAGACTTTCTGAAAAAGAATGAGGAAACATTTTTTTTATTCTTTCTCTTACATACAAAATATCGGTCTGGACATCAACAAAGACACAAGCTCTATCTAGTCCATACATTAGAATTTCACTTTTGTTATTTCATCACAGTTTGGACAAATTATCTCTATTTCTCTTCTTTTTAGGTAAATTGTAACTTTTCTACCCTTTGCTACTCTTATTCTTTCTTCTTTTTCAGAGTATAGATATTCTCCACAACTGCAAAAATTATGACCTATTTCTTTATCCGAATTCTTGGCTTTGGGCATTCATACCAGCTCCTCCTTATTTTTTGATATGTAAGAATTAAATAATTTTCTTCATTATATTTTTTAGAAAGTTCTTTATAACCTTGTTTAAATGTTTTTCTATTAGAAAAAACAGATTTTTCTATAACATTTTGATATTCTGTTTTATCATATACAATTTTTTCTTTTGAGATTATTTTTATTAAATAGTTAAAATCATAGTCATACATATAGACCTCTTATTTTAAAACTAAATAAGTTTATTTTTTATGTTATTTTTACAAAATTATAAACTTAAAAAATTTATATGTCAATTAAATTTTTTAAGATAAGTTATTGGAAGAAAGTTAATGGTGTAGTAAATGTAGGATTTAAGAGAAAAATTAGTAAATAAAAATGGAGAATTATTATCCTCCATTTTATTATAAATCTAATTCTTCTAATAAAAGCACTTTTTAAAACATTTGATAATATTATCTTTTTTTATTACAGTATCTTTCAACCATTTTGGTAAAATAATAGTTATACTTACTAATTTATTTATTATTTTTTTCTTTTTCTTCAAATTCTAAAAATTTTATATAATTTTTAATTTTTTCTTTTTTTTCTTCTGGAAAGTTTCTTAAAAAAATATAATCTTCATCTGATATATATTTATCTACTTCATCTTTTATATGATCAGGTAATGCAAAAAATCTTTCATACTCTAGTAAGTCTATATAATCTTTTTCATCTAATAGTATTTTTAAGATTTCTAAAACTCTTTTTGATATTGATTTTTTATTGACTTCTAAATATCTTAAAAATGTAACAGATAACTCTAATTTTTTAGCAAAATCTTCAACAGTTAAACCTTTACTTTTCCTATATTCTTTTAATATTTCTCCTGCTGTCCTCATATGAATTCTCCTTTATAAAATAAAAAAAAGTTGACAAATAAACTTTATAAGTTTATAATTAATATATTTTTTTAAAAAATATAAACTACATTAGTTTGTATATAAATTTTAAAAATTTTATTAGGGGGTAATAACTATGGAAACATCACATCTTATCAAATTTTTAAGAAGTTTGGAAACAGCTGAAAAATTAAACTTAAATTCATTAACATTAGAGAAAAAATTTAGATCTGAAATAGAAAAAAATGATTTTTCACCAGAAACTAAAGAAAATCTATTAAATCTATTTGATGAAATTATAATGTCCACTAAGGAAGAATACTTTAAATTAGGTATTCTTGCTGTTAGTCAAGAAGAAATTGACTAATTTTTTCAGTTAGATTATACTTGAAATTTTAAAATTTTACAACAAAAAAAAGAGCCCCGCCAAGAACTCTTTAATTCTATGAAAAGAAATTATATCCCTTTCTGCTTTTGTATATTAACATATTATTTTTAAAATTTCAATACTAAAAATTAAAAAGGAGGAATAATATGAAAAAATTTTTAACGGCATTATGTTTAGTTGGCTTATTTGTAGCTTGTAATGAAATTGGAACTGACAAAGACATTCAGTCAACTGCAAAATTAGGAGGTAAATTAGCAGAAAATCAACCAACTCCAAATGATATTGATTATAGTCTAGAAAGATATAATCTTATCCGTAGAACATATTGGGTAAATGGACAAAGAGAAAAAGCTGTCAATTTACCTTGTCCAGTTGTAAAACCATTTGGATATATAGTTTTATTCACTGAAAATGGAGGAATAGTTGGAACATTTGTAGTTGATGGTAAAGTATCTTCTCTAAATTCTTTTTTAACTCCTGATAGTGAATATTATTCAAGTGGAAGTACATTTAATGATTGGTTACCTGATGTAGATGGAAGTTATGGAGAAAATGACAATATGGGAATATTCTTTTTTACTAATGATGGAAAATATGTGGAATGGACAGGAACATATTTATATAGTGATATTCCTATGAAAGTTGAAAATCCAATAATTAAATATGAATTAGGAGGAGATAAATGAAAATAATAGGAGGAATAATATTTGGAATAATCGGAATATTATTAATAATTTCATTGATGTTTGGATTTGGTTTCTTTACAGAAAAGATTAATTACAATTATCAAAAAGTTGTTGATAATGTAAGTTATGAGAGATTAAAAAAAGTTGAAGATACTGCTAGAGCTATGATTGCAACATATAAATCAGATAAATTAATTTATGAAACATATAAGAATGCTGATAATGAACTTGCAACACAAGCAAAGATTAGAGCTAACAAAATAGCTATAACTTACAATGAATATATTTTAAAAAATAGTTTTCAATGGCAAGGAAATGTACCAAGTGATATTTATAATCAATTAGAAATAATAGAATAATAGGAGTTTTTTATGAAAAGAAGAAAAAAATTAAATATGAAAGACCCTCTTGTAAGGTCAGCCATTCAATCAATTTGGATAAGTAGGATCACAATAATAATGAGTTTAATTGTGATTTATCTACATTATAGAGTAGGAAATCTCCATCGTATTTATCATTCCATAATTTCACTGTTTAGATGATGTATAAAATAGAGCTAAAATGCTTATAGCTAGTGCAGTAAAGGCAATTAAATTAGCATTCTTAGAATGTTTATTTGCTCTTTCTGCAATAGCTCTAGCATCTAATTCATCTTCAAGTTCAGAAAGATACTCTTTGCCCTTTGTTGTTATTGAGACTTTCATGTTATCAGAAAAATATTCTTTAACACCACGAGTAAGATAATCAGAATTTATTATATATTTATTTTTAGCAAGATATCCAAAAGCTCTCATAAGATCTCCCTTATCATCATAATTAAATCTTTTAGGTTTCTTCAAAGAATCCCATAATTTACCCAAGGGAGATTGTATTTTAGGAGATTTAAAAAGATATTTCATTTCATTAAGAGAGATTGCTTCTTCATTTTCGATAGTTTTTAGTATTTTTTCAAATTCAGGTCTCATTTTTATAAAATTTTGCAAAATAATTAACTCCTTTTTTTACAAAAAATAATTAATCTTTAAGTAGTATGGTTCATAAGCAACTTTCCCCAAAGTTCATTATAACTTATGGACTGTACTACTGAAAGATTAAGTTAATCTTGAGTAGTTTCATCTGGAATATACTCAATTAAATCTTCAATTTTACAATTGAAGTATTTACATAATTTTTCGATAGTATCGAAATCTATTCTGGATATTTTTTCATGATAAAGAGCTGAAATTGTTGGTCTACTAAGCTCAACTTTTTCCATAAGTTTAGCAATAGTTAATTTATGTTTTCCCATTAAATCTGAAACTTTTATTTTTATCATGATATACCTCCTTTTTGTTAAGACTATTTTATTATTATGTTTCTATAATATAACATTTTAATAATTAATACAAGTAAAAAAATAAACTTCTTTTTTAAAATAGAAATAATATTTTTATCTAAGTTTTATGTAATATAAATTTATTATTTTAAAAGATTTATATACTATAAAATAAAATATTATTTCTAAAATAGAAAATATTTTTTACATAAAAACTTGACAAAATAGAAACAATATTTTATATTATAGAAAACTAAGTTATTATAATTATTAAGAGGAAAAATATGGAAAATAAGAAAATTGTTAAATTCATTAATGTGTTAGTTGAAAAAGGCTATTTAGATGTTAATTCAAAATAGTGATACTGAAAATCTTATAAAAAAATTTAGTTTATTGGAAGAAAAAATTTCTGATGCTGAATTTGATAAATTTCAGAGATTGTTTTTTATAGCAATAGAAAATATAAAAGATGATTATTTTGAATTAGGAATGATAGCTAGAAAAGTAATGCAAGATGAATAATAGGAGTAAAAGAAAAAAGGACAACCTGCCAGAAGCCCTTTTAACTGAATAGTGAAAACCAAAGGCTTCCACTAATTTAACTTATGATTAATTATAACATATTTTCTTATATTCTACAAGTTTTTCTTCAAAAAGAGGAGGAAAAATTATGAAGTTATCAGAACTACAAGAACTAATTGAAAAATTTGGAGATGTGAAACTTTTAGAAATCACAGAAGAACTTAAAAAACTAGGCTATTCTTGCAAGATTGCAGGTGAAGTAAATGCCTAAGAAAAAAGATAAAGTTCCTGAAGCTTTTAGAACAATTTATATTATTACAAATGATGATAATGTTATTCTTTCAGCATTTACATCAATGGAAGAAGCAAAAAGAGAAATTGATATTAAGTATTCAATTCTTCCAGAAAAATTTAATATTGAGCCTTGTGCTTTGAAAATTGATACTGAATTTGTAAAAGAAATTAAAAAAAGATTTTAAGGAGTGTAAAAATGGAAAAAGACTTGTATTTCAAAGATGAAGAAGCTAAATATATTTTTTACTTGGTAGAAATAGGTGGAAAAAATCAAATGGATCTATTAGGGGTAAAAAGAATCCATTACATAAATAAAGATATGGCTAAAAGCTGGTATGAAGAAATAAAAAATAAAATAATGGATTCGAAGCATCCAAAATTAATGGAAGCAATGAAAGAACTTGAAAAACTTTATAAAGGAATGAAGTAATTAAAGAAAGGATTAGATTATGAAAAGTAGAGAATATATTGAAAATAAAATAAAACAACTTGAAGATTTAAGAAGTGACCTTTTAAAAGAATATCAAGAAAAATTAGATGCTGGTAATAATGATGAAGTTCTTTGGCAATATATAAGCACAAAGAACATTGAAATTTGGACTTTAAAAGACATATTAAAAGATTAATTGGAGGCTTAAATGTATATAAAAGATAGAAAAAAAATAGAAAAAGCATTAGCAAATTTAATAAATGAAATGATAACACAAGAAATGATTGAAGAAAATAAAAAAGAAACTGCTGATCAGTTATTAGCAGCTAGAGAATATGAAATAAGACAAATTTGTGAAGAAGTTGCTCTGCAATATTCATTAATTAAAAAACCAATTTATTAAAAAACTTAAAGAATTAAGAACAATCTAAGGTTAGTCCTTAGATAGATGGCTATAAATAATTACTATTTGTAGCTACCTATATAAAGACTAACATATATTACAAGGAGTTGAAAACTATGTTTTTAAATGGATTACCACCATAAGAAAATGCTTCTTGGACATTGGCAATTAAATATTTTTTTTACAGTATTTTATAGAGGAGGGAATTGTTCTATGAAATGGAGGAAGAATGAGTATTAAACTCTTGAAAAAATTAGTTAATCATGAAATTAAAAGATTTTATGTAAAAAATAAACTTGATAGAAAAGATTTTATTATTGATATTGAGGGAGAATTTAAAATCAGCTTTATCACTCATAATTATGCTCAAACAAGAGGTTGGGATAACCGTATAATTATTGGAGCAACAATTAATAAAAAACTTTCTAAAAATAAAATAAATTATTTAATACTTCTTTATTACATTAAAAAATTACTTGATAATTTTTCTAATCATGTAGATTGAAAATGGAGCACAGTTACATCTAGGAATAATAGTCCCTTTAGCTATTGTGATATGTTTGCGACATATATTACATTCTAGTTCATAGTCATTTGGGGCAATAAGTCCAGGTAATGCCACACTTTCTTTAATAGAATATTTAGGAAGTGAACTAGGTGGGTCTTTATAGATACTTTTTGCAGTATCTAGCATTTCTTTTAGAGACTTAAATTTACTATGTTTAGCTATAAAATTATCAATAATTTTATCTGCATCTTCAAATGTACCTTTTTTAGGCAGATTTGATACACCTGAATGATATTCAGTTTTATTTAATATTATTTCAATTCCTTCTTCTTTAGCTTTCTTTATAAAATCTTTATGTGAGTTGAAGTCTGTATATTCTTTGTAAAATTCATCTGGGAATATATAACCTTTATGATATTTTTCTTCCATATCTCCTCCTTAAAGTATTTTAAATTCTCCCTTCTATAAAATACTGTAACTTAATTATACAATACTTATTAAAAATTTCTATTGAAAGATAGGAGGAAGGTAAATATGGCAAAGTTTAGACAAATACAAACAAGTTTTTGGAGTAACACTTACATCCAAGAAGAAATGACAGCAGAAGATAAATACTTCTATTTATATCTAATGACAAATGAATGTACAACTCAAATTGGAATTTATTCAATAACAAAAAAGCAAATGGCTTTTGATTTAGGCTATTCTATGGAATCTGTGAAAGCATTATTACAAAGATTTGAAACATACCATAAATTAATAAAATATGATTCTGAAACAAGAGAACTAATTTTATTAAAATGGGCAGAGAATAATTTAAATATTGGTGGTAAACCAGTCCAAGATTTAATAAAAAAAGAAATAGGGCAAATAAAGAATAAAGAATTTTTATCTTTGATGCATTCTAATTGTCCTGATAATTCTTTAAAAAATTTTATAGGTCTTTTGATTTATAAAAATAACGACTCGTATAACGAAACTGCTAACGAGTCGTCAGACGGATCGTTAATAAATTTATCTAATTTTGAAAAAAACAAAAAAACTAATAATCTCAATAACTTTTACGAGTCGTCAGACGCATCGTTTAACGATACGGGGGCAATAAATAATAAAGAAGAAATAATAAATAATAATCATGATAATAATATTTTAAGTAATATAAAAAATATAAAGGGAGATGATGACTTAAAAATTATGAAACAATGGTTCAAAGAAAATAAAATTGATTTTTCTAAGAAGCATGAAAATAAAATTATTGAGTTATTAAAGATTAACTCTTTGGGATATCTTTTAAAGCTCTTCCAAGAACAAATAGATATTTTAAAAAATAAACCAGGAGTAAAAAATATAGCTGCTATTTTCTCTAATCATCTTTTTAAAGGGACTTGTGAAATTAACCTTAAAGAAATTGAAAATAGAGAAATTGAACAGGAAAATTTAAAAAATGAAGAAAAAAAGGAGAGTGAAAACAATGAAAAATATCTTGAAATTTTTAAAGGACTTTCCCTAGAACAACAAAAAAAGATTGAACTAGATATATTAGAAAAACATAAGATTAAACATTTTTCTGAATTAAAAAATAAAAGTGAATTTATGTATTATAGATTAATTAGTTCTTTTATTTTTCAAGAGCTTAAAGAAAAAGGTTTAATTTAAAGGAGGTTTATGTCAACAATAAAAATCAATATGCCTTTTGAAAAATGGGTTGAAGTTCAAAAAGAATTTCAAGAAGTTAATGAAATGCTTTCTGATAATGAAAAATTGGACTTTGAAAAATATAAATATTGCTCCAGTTATGGTAGGTTACTCTGTCATTTATATTTAATAAAAACTGGAACAATAAAGACTTTAAAAGAACCTGAATTTTATAACAAAAAAGGAGTGTAATTGAATGAAATTACGTGGAAAATTTTACAGCATTATTACTGGGGGAGTTTATAAAGTTTTAAACATAAACTTTGAAAGTAGAAAAATAACAGGAATAAACAAAAATGAAGAATTAACTTTTGATTTTAATGATGTTATTTGGCTGGAGAGTACAGAAATAAAAGAAGGAAAAAAATTCATCTACACAGATGATTATGTTATCGCAAAAAAAGATAACACTATTATTATGACTGGAGTTGTAAAAAAGAGAGCTGATGGAACATTTGCATTAGTTAATAAAAAATCTGGTCAAGTTATGTCTTTATTACAGTTGCAATTTGAAGGAGCTAAATTAATTAATTTGCAAAATCATAAAATATATTTTGCAAGAAAAAATAATAAAACAAAAGAAAAATAGGAGGAGATTATGGGAGTCGTACTTGTAAAAAACAATAAAGGTGGAGTAGGTAAAAGCTGGATAGCATTACAATTAGCAGCTTATAAAGCCTTTCAAAATGAAAAAGTCTTGCTATTAACATCAGACTCTCAGAATAATGTTTTAAATTATTCTGGAATAAAAATTGAAGATACAAATAAAAAAGGGCTTGAAGATATGCTGGAAGGGAAGAATTATGAATTGACAAAATTAAGACCTAATTTATTTTTCTTGCATCTTCAAGACTATAAGGTAAAAGGGAATCTTGATGAAAAATTTAAGAAACAAATTAATAATCTGAAAAAGGAATTTAAACATATCATCATAGATGGTTCTCCAGTTATGAATTTGGATAATGTCTTTGTTGATGTAGCTGAACATATAATTGTTCCAACTTTCTTGGACTCAGTTACAACAAACTCTATTTTAAACTTACTAAAAAAAACGGATATATCTAAAATTAGAGCTGTCATCCCAAATAGAGTAGGAAGAACAAAAATAGAAAAAGATTTTTATACTTTTCTAAAAAATAAATTAACTCGTTCAGGAGTATTCTTATCTATTCCAATTAACCAATCTTCAATAATTTTGAAGTTAATTGAAAATGGTACTTTACTTTGGGAAAGAAGGTCTCAAAAACTAGATGAAATAAAAAATGTTTTTGTAAAAGTTTGGAGGGAGATAGAAGATGAATAATGAAAATAATGTAATGAAAGCAGTTGAAGAAGCATTAGCTGGAAGTCAATTAAGAAAGTTTGATTTCGCTAGTTACGAAATTTCTGATGATGATAAAGCAAAAATTGAAGAACAAGAAGTAAAACTTCTTAATAGTTTTAGGAAATACAAAAATAATCTTTTTGATATATGTAGCTCTTTAGCAGAAGTAGCAAAATTATTAAAGCCTTCTGGAAGTTTTATGGCTTGGTATGAAAGTGCAGGACTTACAAAGGATATGGTCTCAGTTTTTTTAAAGCGTTGGGACTTATATCTTTGGCAACCTGATTATAAAGATAAAATATTTAGTTTGTCAGATCAAGCCATAAAAGTTTTATCTCATAATTCATTAGGTTTTGATGATGTTCAAGCTGTTTTAAGTACAGATGTTTTAAAAGTTAAAGAAATAAGAGAACTTCTAGCTCCACCAAAAGCAGAAGAAAAAGTTGAAGTTAAAGTTAAAGAGCAAAAATATTTTAATTTCAATAAAATCAAAAAAATGGAAAAAAGAGTTAAGAAGTTAAAAGATGAAGAAAAAGAGAAATATAAAAAAGAATTGACTGAATATATCAACAGTCTACAAAAACTTATGGAGGAACTATGATTATTGATAAAAAAACTCTAATAGAAAAAGCACAAGCAACAATAGACTATAATAACTCTCTTGTGGAAGATGATGCAGCAGTTGCTATGCTTGGAATTTCAAAAATTGTTAATTTAAAGAATGAAATAGAAGAACTTAAAGTTTTCATAAAGGTTTTAAATAGATTGGTCTAAAAAAGACTTTATCATTTTACACTGCAAATAACTTGCTCGTGTTGATAAAGCCCCGAAACAGTTTTATTTTACAAGAAGTTGTTTGCAGTGTCAATACATTTTAGGAGGATAAAAATGAGAGTATTAGAAAAAATGAATATTCAACAAAAAAAATCTTTAGTATGGGCATTACTTTATGATGTTAGATTTGTAAGAGCAGGAAAAATAACATCATCTTACTTCAAAATTTTAGAAACTTTATTAAATATAGGAATTATTGAAAATGGAAAAAGTTTTTTAGATAGTGATGAATTAATAATAAATTGTAAATTTAGAGCTTCTGGGAATAAATATAAAACTAATTCATCTTATCAAAGTGAAAAATATACAGAAAACTGGAATATTTTTAAAGCTAATGTACTATTAGATCCTAATATTGGATTAATGGAATGGTTAGAAGTTGTGAATAGTATAACATTTAAACTTGCTTGTGATAGCTGTTGGACTTTGACAAATATAACTATTAATGATGTTGTAGTTTATGAGGAGGAAGAACAATGGTAGATATAAGAAAAATATGGGAAGATACTTATCTAGTAAATGGTGAGTCCCTAACACAAGATTACAATAAGGCAGTTATTATAGCTAATACTGGTAAAAAAATAAAAGGCTTTACTACTATGGAAAGTAAGAAAGGTTCTTTCTGGAAATCTTTGAAATCAAAACTTAATTTTCCATTTGTAATTTTAGAAAGTTGGATGTGATTTTATGAAAACAAATAAAAGAGATAAAAGTGGAAGATTAGTTTATACTCCTGAATTATTTAAAAATACTGGAAAACATTGGACTATTAATGAATTAATAGATTTAGTTGGTTATGATCAAACTATGAAAAGAGAGGAATTAGGATTAATGCTAGAAAGAACTCCTGGAACTTGTTCAAGTAAAATATCAAGATTAAAAAAGAATGGAGAATATGAATTTTATTTAAAAAAATTTAATAATAGAGGAAGGTAATATGGATATTTTAAAAATAGCTTTGGCTGCTCTTATGGCAGAGAAAGGTGTCAAGAATGAGGAAAGCAAAGAAAACAGAGAAAAGGGAAATAAAAATAAATGAAAAAAAAGAAATTGAAATAATTAAAAAACCAGCTGATGAAAAACTTCTTGCTACAAAGTTTGCTACGACTCTTTTAAATATCTCAATTGTTTGTCAAAAACATAAAGAAGTTTGGGATAAAGAAATTAAAGAAAATGAAGGCTATATCAAATTTGATAAGTTCATGTTAATTAGTAAAACAAGGGCAGTAGCAGATAAAATATTTAATAATTATTTTGAGTCTGAAGATGAAGGAGAAGATGTTGAAAATAACTTATTTTATAGAGATGTGATTGGAAAACAAACTGAAAAATGTCTCAATGGAATTAGTGAAAAATTTATTTTGACTCTTGATGATATTAAACAAAGGCTTCCAGCAGGTTTCATGGGAACACTTGGTTCATGGGCTAGAATGGTAAAAGATTTAAATACTGCTAAAATGAGAGGAATCGCTAGAAAGATTGGAATTGATGAAAAAGAATTAAATAAATTATTTGATTTATCCAATAAATATATGAATTGGGTATATCAAGATATAGCAATTCCTGAACTTTTATAGGAGGAATAATGAAAATAAGAGTTAATCAATTTTATGAAAATGTTGATTGTCCTCGTGAATTTATCTGTGCACATTGTGGAGCTCATGTTTATGTTACTGATACTAAAGATAAGAGAGTTAAGTATTGTTCTGCTACTTGTGAAAAGCAATACTGGAGAGACAAGAGCAAAGCTGATGCAGCATATAAAAAGAGAAGTAAAGAAAAAACAATAGGTATGAGAAACTATAGTGCTAAGGATATGGCTATTAAACTCTATAAAGAGAAAAAAGAAAATGAAGAATTTGATTGGAAAGAGAGAAAAGATGGCTAAAAATAAAACTGAATTATTTGAAGAAGAATCCACAAATTTCGTTCTAAGTGTCTGTAATAATAATTTTACTCTAAAGATTAATTTTCTTGAAATTGAAGTTAAATTATTAGAAATGCACAAAAAATATTTCAAAAGAAAGAAATTTAAAAATAAAGAAATAACACAATTAGTTATATATGGACTAACTAAAACTGCTAAAGAAAAATTAAAATTTATGTATTACTGGGAACTTAAAGAAAAAATTAAAAACTTAATTTTTCAAGCAAAACTTGAAATACAGACAAGAGTAGATTTTCTAGATAGTTGTTATGAAGAAGATATTAATGAAGTTTATTTTGAAGCTAATCCAGGACTAAAAGAATTTGATAATCTTATAAAAACTTATTTTGAACTTATAAGACTAAAAAATTCTGGACTTGATGTTAATAAGTTTTTAGAAGATACCAATAATCAATTATCTTCATATCCAAATAATTTCTATTTTAAGTCACCATATTTTTGTAACTTATTGACAGAAATTATTGTTGAAGCAGGAGAAAAAAAGGAGAAAAATGAAAAAAATAGAACTTGTTGATAATAAATTAAATGTTGAATTAAAACCAGGAGATATTATTTTATTAAAGTCTTTATATTGTGGAGAATATAAAACTACTAAATATAAATATATTATGGAATCTAAAACAAGTCCTGGAATGTATTTAATTCAAAGAACAGATGGAGATCAAACATTATCATTACATCTTGGAGTTTCAAAAAATTGGTTTGTTAGAAGAAGTAATGAAACATATCTTATGGAGGTGGAAGATATTGGAAAAGATTGTTGAGATATACATAGAATGTGGTGATTTTTATGAATCTGTTAGAAAAAGTGGTTTGCCAATACTGACTGCACATAAGATTCTATTAAGAAGTGGAATTTTAAAAATTCAAGATAAAATCAAATATGGAAGTGAAGCTGGAAAAAAAGGTGGAGAAGCTGAAGAATATTTTCAAAAATTAGTTCCTGAAGCTATTGATGCTAACAAATACTGGAAAAAGAATAATCCAATTTTTGACTTTAATTTCAAAGGACTTAATATTGATGTTAAATATAGTTCTATAACAGTAAGAAGTGAAAAAAATATAAATTGGTGGGTTAGAGCTAAAGGAACACAGGATATAACTGTAGCATTTTTAGAGAGAGAAAAAGGTAAAGCTTTAGATAAACCAAACATTTTACTTATACCACAACAATTTATAACACAAAAATGTATGATATATATTTCAAAAAATGGAGATTATTTTAAAATGTTCCAGGTAAAAGAGCAAGATTTGGTAAAAGAATTAGAAGAATATGCAGATTTAAAGAAGAAAAAACTTATTTAAATAGGAGAGGGGATAAAAATGGATAATAAAGAAAACTTTGAAAGAAAAGAAGAAATAAAAGAAAAACTTGAAAAAATTGTAGAAAATCTGACTAAAAAAGCATTTGAAGAAGTTTTACTTGAACAATATTATGAAGTTGCAGAAAAATGTATAAATGAAAAACCTTATAATATTGAAAATCATTTGACTATGATAGGTTTTGCATTTGAAACAAATAAAATCATTTCTCTAATTAAAGATGAAAAAATAAAAGAAAAGTATGACGAAAAAGGTCAAATGATATGGGATAAATGGCAGGAAAAAATTAAGAGTACTGTAAATGGCTTTGATTTAATGCAAGCCATAAATAAAACTATGGAAAAAGAAACTAAAAATTAGGAGGATAAAATGGAGGATAACTTAAACCTTTTTGGATTTGGACAGCTTCCTAAAAAAGAAATAGTTAGAGAAGCTTCAATCAAAAATATAGTAAAAAAAATACAAGATTTGGATCATAAATATAACTATGATGAAATATTCTTTGATTGGGTAAGATGTATGTTTTATACTTATGCAAATACTTGCAATAAAGTAGGTTATTCAGATAGGGAAGAAAAATTTAAAAGAATAGTAGATAAACATGGTAAAAAAGTAATTGAAGTTTTTCTTGAATGTCATGCTGAACTGGTAATGTTATTTGAAAAAGAAATAGATGATTACTTAGGCAAAATATATCATGAATTAGGTATTCACAATAAAATGAAAGGTCAATTTTTTACACCATTTCATCTTTCAAAACTTATGGCAGAAACAAGAGTTAATGAATTAATAAAAGAATTAAATTCAAAAAAAAGAATAAAAATAATTGATGCTGCATGTGGTTCAGGTTGTTTAATGCTAGGAATATTAGCAGTATTAAAAGAAAAAGGAATTAATTATCAAAAAAGAATTTTTATTAATTGTAGTGATTTAGATGAAAATACTATTCAAATGGCTTATGTTCAGTTGACTATTGTTGGAGCTAAAGCAAAATGTGAAAACAAAAATTCTTTAACAGGAGAAATATTTGGAAGATGGGATACATTTAATTATAGTATTAGTGGAAATAGTTAGGAGTTAATGATGGAAGAAAATTTAATAACAGAATTTAAATATGAACTATTAAAGAGTTTTTCTGATGATGAAACTTTTAAAATAGAGAGCATTTTAAGAAATATTCTCTACAGAAACGAAAATGCTTTAGTAGTGAGCAATGGGCAAGGAAATTTAGAATTAATTAAACAATTTGTAATACAAAAGAAAGTACAAAACTTAAGTGATAAATCATTAAAATATTATGTTTTAACTCTTGAAAATTTTAATGAGTTTTTAGGAAGTAAACCTTTTCAAAGTGTGACTTCAAATGATGTTATAAGCTTTTTAGGGGCAAAAATGTATAAAGATAAAGTTACATCAACTACAGCAAATAATCTTAGAAGAAATTTAAGTTCATTTTTTACTTTTTTGCAAGAGTTTGATTTTATAGTTAAAAACCCTATGGCTAGAGTAAAAAAGATAAATGAAGTTAGAGAAAAGAAAAAAGCTTTTTCTGCAACAGAATTAGCAAAAATAAGAAAGGTTTTTACTAATAAAAGGGATAGAGCAATATTTGAACTATTACTGCATTCTGGGATAAGAGTTGGGGGACTGTGTGGACTTAAATTTGATGATATAAATTTTTCAGAAAAAACTATAACTGTATTTGAAAAAGGTAGAAAATATAGAACTGTATATTTTAATGAAGAAGCTGAGTTTTATCTTAAAGAATACTTAGAAGAAAGAGAAAATTTAGATACAAATGATGAACATATTTTTGTTTCTCTTTTAAAACCATATAAAAAATTGCAAATTAGTGGTGTAGAAATAATGATTAGACAAGCTGGAAGAGAGGCTGGAGTTAAAAATGTTCATCCTCATAGATTCAGAAGAACATTCGCAACAACAGCTTGGAAAAAAGGAATGTCAATAATAGATATTAAAAATCTTTTGGGGCATAAGAAATTAGATACAACTCAAATTTATTTAGATGAAACAGAAGGTTTAACAAAAGCAGCATATAACAAAGTTTTTTAAAAGGAGTTAAAAATGAAAAATACACTAATTGACTTAAATAATTATCTTTTTGCTCAACTAGAAAGATTAAATGAAGAAGAGCTAGAAGGTGAAAAATTAGATACAGAAGTAATAAGAACAAAAGCAATAGTAAGTGTTGCATCTGCAATAGTAGGAAATGCTCATCTAGCATTACAAGCAATAAAAGCAAAAGATTCTATGCAAGGAGCAGATGTAAAATTTCCTGAAATGCTGGAGGGATAAATATGAAATTTACTAAAGAACAAATAACATTTTTAAAGAGCTTCAATGGAGAAAAAACTTATAAAGAATTAGTAAAACTATTTCAAGTCAAATACAAAATAGATTCTATTAGTTTAAGTTATTTTAGAAAATGTTTAAGAAAAGTAAATATAGATTATAAATATGTAAAAACTAATAGAGGGTCTTTTAAAAGAGGTTTCATTCCTTGGAACAAAGGGAAAAAAACAGGAGTAAAACCTAGAAAATATGATAAAAATGGAGAAGTAGAATGGTTGGAAAAACCCATAGGAACTGAATCAATCACTAAAGATGGTTATACATTAATAAAGACTGAAGCTCCAAACACTTGGGAATATAAACAAAGAATAATTTGGAAAAGAGTAAATGGGGAAATCCCAAAAGGACATGTAATTATTTTTGCTGATGGAGATAAAACTAATTTTAATTTAGAAAATTTAATTTGTGTAACTAAGAATGAATTAAGACAATTAAATCGTTACGAATTAAAAAAAGATGATGCAGATTTAACGAAAGTTGGAATAGGAATAGTTAAATTAAAAGCTAAATTGTATAAGATAAAAAAAGGAGAAAAATGAAAGAATTTAAAATGAAAGCCTGGTTAAAAAAAGAAAATAAAATGGTTGCTATTATTGGAATTGATTTAAATTATCAATATATCAGATACACTGTTGATGGAAATCTTTTCAAAGATGATTATAAAATTGCTGATTTTAAAGATATAGAACTTTTACAATTTACTGGAACAAAAGATAAGGCAGGTCAAGAACTTTATGAAGCGGATGTAATTCTATTTAATGATGGTATCGATGATATTTATGGATTAATTTCCTATGATGATGAAAAAGGTACTTATCGTGTTTCTTATGAAAATATTACAGAACACCTTTCAGAAAGAGAAGGAGACTTTGAAATTGTTGGTAATATTTTTGAAAATCCACAATTACATGAACAACTAGGATACTAATGGTTTTATTTAAAAAAAACAGTTAAGGAGAGGAGCTGACTATAATAATGAAGATAATAAAAGGAGATAGTTTAAAGGTTTTAAAAACATTAGATACAGAAAGCATAGATTGTATTATAACATCTCCTCCATATTGGCAACTTAGAGATTATAATATTTCTGGCCAGATAGGATTAGAAGAAAACATTGAAGAATATATTGAAAAATTAATGCTTATAATGGATGAATTATATAGAGTTCTAAAAAAGTCAGGAACATTTTTTCTTAATATAGGTGATACTTATTCAAATGTTAATTCTAAATTTTCTAAAAGAAGCAATAAAAAAAGAGGCAAAGAAAATACATTTAAGACTATTCCAAGAAAAACAAATATTCAAAGAAAATCAAAGATGATGATTCCTGAAAGGTTATGTATTAAAATGATTGACCAAGGATGGATTTTAAGAAATGAAATTATTTGGCATAAGCCAAATGTTCTCCCTGAGTCTTTGAACGATAGATTCACAAATGATTTTGAAAAAATATTTTTCTTTACAAAAAATCAAAAATACTATTTCAAAAAGCGGTATGAACCATATTCTGAAAAAACTTTAAATGGTTTCAAAGATGGAGTTATGCCTACAGGAAAGAAAAAAATGTTAGAAGCTGGAGAAAGTAAAACTGCTATGAAAAGAATAGATAAACCTTGGAAAACTATTTACAATGAGAATGGAAGAAATATGAGGACAGTTTGGAGCATCGCAACAAAAGGAATAAAAGAAGGACACTATGCTAGTTTTCCAGAGGAATTAGTAAAAAGGTGTCTTTTAGCTGGATGTCCTATTGATGGTATAGTATTGGATCCATTTCTTGGTTCAGGAACTACATTAAAAGTTGCAAAAAGTTTAAATCTAAATGGAGTTGGAGTAGAACTTAAAAAGGAATACATTGAAATAGCTGTTTCTAGGATTGGAGAAGGTCTATTTAATAAGATAGAGGTTGATTATGAAAGTTTTAATGTCAATAAAGCCTAAATTTGTAGAACAAATATTTGCTGGAACTAAAACTTTTGAACTTAGAAAAAAGCTTTTTAAAAAGACTGTAGACACTATTATTATATATTCAAGTTTTCCTGAAAAAAAGGTTGTTGGAGAAATTATTATAGATAGAATAATTTCTTCAGCTCCTAAACCTTTATGGGAATCTCTTAAAAATAATTTAGGTATTTCAGAAAAAGAATATTTTGAATACTATAAAAATTCAAAAGTTGCTTATGCTATAAAAATAAAAAAAGTTATTAAATATAAAAAAGAACTAGAATTAAAAGATTTTGGAATAGAAAAAGCTCCACAATCTTATCAATATGTTAAATAAAGGTGATAGAAATGACAGCACAAGAAATGAGAGCATCATTAGAAAAACAATTAGAGAAACTTCCATTTTTCATATCAACAAAAGATACTGCTGATTTTTTAGGAATTAGTAAAAGTAATCTTATAAGGAAAACTGAAACTGGAGAAATAAAATCTATAAGAAATGGAAAATTAATTAAAATACCAAAGGAATGTCTGATAGAGTATGTTTTAAATGCAATGTAAGAAATTAGTATATTGACTTTTTTTAATAGTTGCCTGATAATTCATTATCGGTAGCTATTAAAAAAAGATAAAGGAGGATTCTTGTATACATCAAGCTACACTAGAAAAAGAGGTAAGTTTTACCATTTAGTTTTTGAATATATAAAAAATAAGAAAAAAATTGTAAAATCAAAATCATCTAAAACTGATAATGAAGAATTAGCTGAAGAAATGCTAAAAGTTTTTGAGGAAGAATGTAGAAAGTTTTTTGGTATATCTGAAGATAAAAAAAATAGCAGCAGAAAAAGTATTTTAAAAAAAATAGACCAGGATGTAAATTTATTTGATAAAGAAATTAGTTTCTGTAATTTCATTTTAGGATATGTAAAAATGAGATTTAAAACAATTGATGATGCTACATACTCATCTTATCTATCAAATACCAAAATATCTATATTACCTTACTTTTTTAAAGAAAATAAAAAATTAAAGGATATAAACACATTTGATATCCAGAAGTATTATTTTCATGAATTAAATGTAAGAGGGGTTTCTGCTAATACAGTTATTCATTATCATAATCTTTTAAGTTTAACATTCAAGTATGCTCAGAAAATAGGAGTAATTAATATAAATCCTATGTTGAATGTTGAAAAGCCTAAAAAGGTCAGATATATTGCAAAAGTTTATAACCATGAACAAATAAAAGAAATGCTTGAAATATTAAAAAAAGAAGATAAAGCACTGTATTTAGGAGTGGTTATAACTAGCTTCTTTGGTTTAAGAAGAAGTGAATTACTAGGTTTAAAATGGTCAGCTATAAACTTTGTAGATAATACAATGAGTATTATTCATACAGTTACAGAAACTAATTTAGATGGTAAAAATATCTTAATAAAAAAAGATAAGACTAAGAGTACAGCTGGTTTAAGAAGTTTTGTTTTACCTGGTTCAATAAAAGAAATGCTTCTGGAATTAAAAGAGGAGCAAAAAAGAAATAAAGAAAGACTAGGTAAAGGATACTATACAAAAGATGAAGAATATGTTTATGTGAATGAAGGTGGGGAACTGCATAAGCCAAAATTTTTAACAAATGGTTTTAGAAAGTTCCTAGCAAAACATAATTTAACACATATTAGGTTTCATGATTTAAGACACAGTTGTGCTACAATATTGTGTGAAAGTAATGTTAATGTAAAAGACATTCAAATGTTTTTAGGACATAGCAGTGCTAAAACAACAATGGATATATATGTGCATCAAATGAATAAAAGTAATTTATCAACTGTATCTATAATAAATGAAAAAATAGGTATCTGATAAACTTACTTAGTTAATCAAAATAAAAAAAGTTACCATTAAAAACAATGGTAACCCAGATAATTTAATATTTTGGTTGACTTTCTACCCTGTCAAAACCTGTCAAAATAATTTTTTGAGTGTCGCAACCACTCAATAAATCAATGTTTTATGGCGGTGAGAGAGGGATTTGAACCCTCGGTACCGAAACGGTACTCTGACT
>ERZ773014.144-NODE-144-length-46700-cov-21.571615_pt1 | contig 46700 bp, 43 predicted proteins | sample MGYA00580841_ERZ773014 | MGnify/ENA primary metagenome ERZ773014 (study PRJEB29015, sample SAMEA2737989) | human oral metagenome | biome: human oral; feature: human-associated habitat; material: dental | place: China | collected 2067 ... | reverse complement strand
TTAACATAATATGAATAAGCATTTGGATAATCATTCATATCAAAACCTAAATTTTTATAAGCTGTAAGAAGCGGTAATGGTTTATAGTGAACATTACAGCTAATTCCACGTTCTGCCATTTTCGTAATTATCTCCCCACGTTGTTCAAATGTGGCACCTTCTACGTGTGTAATATACAGATGGTTTGAACTTTTATGGTCTTTTGTATTGTGAATCAACGGAATTACTTTGCTTCCTTTAAAACCTTCGTTATATTTTTCAACAAGTTCTAAACGACGTTCTAATAATTTAGGATAGCGATCTAGTTGAACTAAGCCAATAGATGCCATAATATCCGTCATATTGCATTTATATCCAGGAATAATAATATCGTATTCCCAAGAGCCTGCTTTTGTTTTTGCCAACGCATCTTTTGTTTGACCATGAAGTGAGAAAATTTGGAATTCTCTGTATAGCTCTTCATTGTCAAAGTTTGGATTTTCACGCCATGTAACACTTCCACCTTCTGCTGTTGTGAAGTTTTTTACCGCATGGAATGAGAATGTTGTAAAATCAGCAACTGCACCAATTTTTAAACCTTTATACTCACTGCCCAAAGCGTGTGCCCCATCAGCAATAACAGCAACACGCCCAAGTTTTTCTTGATAAATGCTGTTTGCTTCAAATAACTCTTTTTTACTTTCTACTACTTCGAAAATTTTATCGTAATCACATGGAATACCCGCAAGATCCACCGGAATAACCGCTTTTGTTCTCGGTGTTATTGCATCAGCAAGTTTGGAATAATCCATCTCTGCACTATCAGTTTGAATATCAACCATAACAGCTTTTGCTCCTACATGATAAATAACACTACAAGATGCTGTATATGTTAGAGCTGGAACGATTACCTCATCTCCTTTTCCTACACCTAGCACACGTAAAACAAGTTCTAACGCTGCAGTCGCTGAATTTAAACATACTGTTTTGGGTGTTGTTGTATATTCTGATAGTCTTTTTTCTAATTCTTTTGTTTTAGGCCCTGTTGTTATCCATCCAGATTTTAAAGTATCTACTACTTCATTTATTTCTTCTTCTGTAATATCTGGTGGTGAAAAAGGAATATTGTATTTTTTCATTTTGACTCCTAACCTTTTATTGTTTATTAACCTTCCTTTTTATGTTATCTCTTTATTATACTCTAATTTTGAAAAAATTTCAGCTATCACGTCAAAAAAACACAATAGAATAGCATAGAAGTTCCTCTTGTGTCTTTATATTTATATTGTTAGAGTTAATTTTCATATAGTAGCTACAACGTGAAATTAATCTTGTTCTACTACTTTATGACCGCTAACGCTGTTTGTATCATTATTTTCATATCATTTACTATACTAAAGTTCTTAATATACTCTAAATTGTATTTCATCTTATCTGGTAGAACTTCTTCGATATAAATATCATCAATAGAACGCCCTGACCCTTTGAATTTTTCTATTACTTCATCCTCATCTTTATACTCAATGCTTGCAGGAGATGTTATCCCGGCTGGAAGAAGTAATGTTGCGTTCATTTCATCAGTATAACGATTAACATATTTTGCAACTTCTGGACGAACACCAACGAAGCTCATATCTCCAAGAAGTACATTAAAAAGCTGTGGCAATTCGTCAAGACGAACCTTACGAAGTTTATCCCCAGCACGACTTATACGTGGATCGTTATGTTCAGTCACGGCTGCACCAAGTTTGTCTGCGTCCTTAACCATTGTTCTAAATTTAAAAATTCTAAATGGACGCCCATAAGTAGTAATACGCTCTTGTCTATAAAACACCGGCCCCTCACTGTCCAACTTTATCCAAATAGCAATAGCCAAAATTATAGGACTTAACGGAATAAGTAATATTAAAGCTAATACTTTATCTAAAAACAACTTTAGAAACAACGATATTTTTCTCTTTTCTATTTCTTCTCTATATTTTTTTACTATCTCTGTTTCAAATCTTTTATCTATCATCATACACCTTATTTTTATTCAAAACTGAAAATCTCTTTGAATAAGTTTAGTTTATTCTATCCATAATATTACATTTTAGAATAAGTTACTTACAAGAACTAATAATTCTCCCTTATTTTTACAAAACGAAGAAAAACTACATGAAGTTAAGCTAAATCTTAAAATTATTATAAAACAACTCCTTTATATAATTAATCTTTTCTCAAAATATTTTCAAGCCATACTGCATAAAAACACTTGATTTTTTTTTATAATATTATAGTATATGTATTGAGAGTTAATGACTCTCTGGGGTTCGTTGATTACGGACGGAAATACTCGCCTATCGCGAGTATTTTTTTTATGGAAATTTTTTTATCCCTTTTCCCTTATAATTAGGATAACTATCTATCCTATTTTTTAAACTATGAAAGGCTCTATCCTTTACCCCTGATCTTCCATATTTAAAAATCGGAAAACAATATAAATCTGCTAACTCTAAAATCCAATAGGATTTTAAATTCCTAGATTCGACATCCCATTTTGAGTTGAAGTAAACCCCTTTTATAAATGAAAAGTCTTTCTTTTTGTGATATTTTGTTCCCATATCAAGTAATTCCACTATTTTCTTGAGCAATGCTCTATCTTCTTTTTTTCCGCGCGATTCTAGAATAAGAATTGTGTTTCTTCCATCACTAGACATTGCTATTCTTTCCAATAAAAATGTTAATGATAATTCATATGGATCATGCGGAATTTTATATCGTTTCACTAATTCAACTTTATCTATATGACATGAAAACAGCTTTATTTCAATTTTTTTTAAAACATCATCTAAGCTATTTATAAATTTTTCATAGTCACTCTGATTATTAAATTTAAAAGCTTCTCTTCTTCTCCTTATTTCTGTTGAATGAAAACAAACCCGTTTCATTTCTCCTTTATATGAAAAATATCCCCTTTCCCAAAAAGTATATTTTAAATTCATGACTGCATTTTCAATATCATAAAACTTCTCTTTCGAGAGTATACAGGCTGTAACATTAAAATGAACATTATTCTGATCTAATTTATCTGGAGATATTTCTCCTCTCACATACTTTTCCACATATTTCAAACTAGCTGATCCGCTTTCATCTATTCCTACAATCCATTCTACTCCTTCAGGAATGTGTGTAATGTTTTTTGGCCTATTTCTCCAAGAACCCATTTTATACCTCCTAATTATATTTGACTTCTTGCTTCACTTAATTAAGTTTTTTCACGTAATACCTAGATGTGTGAATATCTAGAGATTCCTCTTTACCCATTATAACAATTTATTATTTCAAACAGCTCATTACGAATTTCTTCGTTTGTTGCATGTCCTAGCATCGCTTGTAGTTTGTCCAATTTAGCGTTTAGCTCGTCTACATCAATATCTAGAGTTGTATTTTTATAAATCATCTTGTTATCTGTCTTTTCGCTATTTTCGTAATCTAACGACAATTCCTCATACATTTTTTCTCCTGGACGAAGCCCGATTTCTTCAATAGCTATATCTTTATATGGCTCTAAACCTGAAAGTTTGATTAGGTTTGTTGCCAAATCTATAATTTTTACCGGCTCTCCCATATCTAGAAGGAAAATTTCTCCCTCACTCGCATAATAACCAGCTTGTAAAACTAACTGCGCCGCTTCTGGTATTGTCATAAAGTAACGGATAATATTGCGATGCGTTATTGTTATTGGTCCACCTTTTCTTATTTGTTCTTTGAAGATTGGAATAACAGAACCATTTGAACCTAAAACATTACCAAAACGAACTGCTGCAAATTTCGTTTTGTATTTATTACCTTTTGACTGTAAGATAATCTCTGTTAAACGTTTTGATGCCCCCATTGCATTGGCTGGATTTACCGCTTTGTCAGTCGAAATCATAATAAAACGTTCAACATCTTTTTCTATTGCTACATCCATAACATTCTTTGTTCCAAAAACATTATTTTTAATAGCTTCTTGTGGGCGACGCTCCATTAGAGGTACATGTTTATGAGCTGCTGCATGGAAAACTACTTCTGGTTTGTATTTATCAAACACTTCTCGTAAAGCCTCTTTTTCACGAATGCTGACAATTTCTGAGATATAATTTACACCTTCATATTCTTTTGAATGACTTCTTTCAAAATCAAGATCACGCTCTAACATATAAAGAGCATTTTCATTTACATCTACTAAAATCAAATTACTCGGTTTAAATTTGAAAATTTCACGAACGATTTGGCTACCGATTGAACCGCCAGCTCCAGTGACAAGAACACTCTTACCGCGTAGATAACTACGAATTTCTCCTTGTGAAAGCTTAACTTCCCCACGTCCTAATAAATCTTCTATTGAAACGTCTTTAAGATGTTTAGAAATACTTTCTCCATCTTCAACTGTTACCCCAGAGCCCATAACTTTTATACTAATATTTGCTTCTTTTAAAATATTTAATATTCTATTTTTATTGTATGCGTCTATAGATGGTATAGCTAAAAACACTTGTTCAACTTCATACTTTGGAATAAGTTTTAACAATTCATAAGTTGTCCCTACAACAGTTACACCACTTATTACAGAATTTTTTCTTCTGTCATCAATAAGCCCTACAACATTCGCACGGAAAACATTATTTTTAGATAATTCTTTTAACAGTATATATCCAGCATCTCCCGCTCCAATAATAAAGGTGTTTTTGTATGTGGCTTTTCCTGTACGTCCTACTTCTCGCTCGCGTAATGCACGGTAAAGCATTCTAATAAACATAATCCCAGCAATAATTAATAATGGCGAGAAAATAGCAAATCTTATATTAGAAAATGTATCAGGCAGCATATATTGATATAGTATGCTTGTAATTAAGTCTGCAACAAATACCGAAACGCAGATATTAACAATTTCATTAACTCCTAAATACGACCATAAAGATTTATTTATCCCAAATAATTTGAAACTAATAGCGTATATAATTAAGGAAATAATTAAAAACTCACCTATTTCTATATAGTGCGAGGTTAACATTGTGAAAGGATCAGAAGCCTTACCTAAAAATATTGACGCAATAATTCCCAACGCTACTATTTTCAAATCTAGTAACATTATCAATTTAAAGCGGTACTTTATATATATTTTTGATGAAAACAATTTATCCATACTAATCTCCTATAATTTTATTAGAACTCCTTATTTTTGACGAGTTAGCAATTTAACTTTAACGTATTCTTAGTAATAAAGTCGTTCTAAAACTATACTTCTTAAAATTAGGAGCTAAAGTAAATAACATTAGCTCCCCCTTTTCCTAAAACATTTTGTATCCAAAATAACCAGCGGCAGCAACTATAATAATCAAAACTACTATACTTACCTTCCTTGTCTCTTTTATAACAATTATTTCTACAATTTTTTGAGTTACAAGTATACTGATTGCCACAGCTATAGCTACTAGTTTTGTCTTTTGATTTTCGATAAACATCGTTCCTATTATTATAGCTAAACTCAATACCGTTATCAGCATATTCACCGCTAAAAACATCATTTTTTTATCTGACATGCTTATTTTTTCCTTACTTTTATAGTTACTTTTACTATTGGTGTGTCAGTTGCTACTCGAAGATCTTCTTTTGAATAAATTTTCAAGTTACTACGTTCTTCTGTCTCTTCCTTAACATCACTCAAGTCGACATCAACTAGCATTTTTGTTATTCTATCTAATGTTTCTTGATTTTCTGTTCTAATAGTAACCTTACTTACATCGGCCGTTACACTAACTAGTTCATACCCAGATGGTAGTTTCCCAATAGTATTAACTTCCAACGGAACTTCTTTTTCTAAACTTTTTAGCTCAATCGACATTACCGTTGAACCAGGTTCTATCTGAATATCTTCTATTTTGTTATAATTACTGTCATAAGCAACTAATTTTGCTTCTTCTTTAGTATTTTTGCTTAGTTTCGTACGAGTTGCACTTTCTGCACGAACTTCACGTATTCTATTAATACTATCAATATCCCCAGAGATTTTTACAGTTTCATTATTAACGCTAAGTTTTTCTATTTCGTACCCTATTAGTAATCTCTCTTTTTTCACAGTAGGTGTTACCTTAAACTCACGCGTTACTTTTTCTCTGATAGAAATCGTAATTGTCCCTGGCTCAACTGTACCTTCAAGCCCACTTTCTAAACCTTCTATTTCTAGTTTTACCTTCTGGTCATCACCTATTTGAGCATTTTTCAGATTTAACTTAACTTTGAAGTGGCGTGCTACACTTTCTTTTTGAACTTTCGCCAATGAACCAGATAATTTTACTGAAACAGTATTTGGTATTCCAACTACGTATAATTTATCTTTATCATACTCCGCTTCAAGAGGAACCTCAGTTACCCACGCGGTAGATTTATTATCACTATTTCCTAATACGGAAAAATTTTTGAAATTTTCGTTTACCGATATAAATAGTAGTATTGCTATTAAAAATGATATTAACTTTAATTGATTATTCTCTTTTAATCTCATAATATCACCTCTTATTTAATAATCTTTTCATTTTGTTGTTGCCAATTTTCTTCTAGGTACTTCATTAATTTTTCATCGGTAAAATCTGTTGTTAATTTACCATTTTGGCATACACTTATTTTTCCTGTTTCCTCTGAAACAGCAATAACAATTGCATCTGTGAGTTCTGATAATCCTAATGCTGCTCGGTGACGCGTCCCATAACTACTAGCTATACTTCTATTATCTGATAATGGTAATACGCAACTTGCAGCTCTAATTTTATCTTTATTAATAATCATCGCACCATCATGAAGTGGTGTATTTGGAATAAAAATATTAATAATAAGCTCATGTGTTACTTCTGCATTAATCTCTATTCCACTTTCCACATATTCATCAAGACCTGTATTATTTTCTAATACAATTAATGCACCTATACGGCGTCTTGCCATATGTCTTGATGAAGTTGCGACAGCCTTTATGATATGATCTTTTTGTCCTTTTTGAACATCTTTATAATTAAAATTGAGAATATTAGTCCACTGAACCCTACCTATATACTCTAAGGCACGTCTCAATTCTGGTTGGAATATAATCATAATTCCCAACACTCCCCAAGTAACCACTTGATCGAATATGTAAGTCATCGTTGTAAAGCCAATAAAGTTAAAAAATATTTTCAATCCGATAATGATTAAAATACCTTTAACTAATTGCATACCACGAGTACCTTTTAACAATGTTAATAACTTATATACTAAAAACCATACTAAAAGTATATCTAGCAGGTGAATAACTAGTGTTAACGTGCTTATGCCTGATAGGTAATCAGCTATCATAATAATCTCCTTCCTTAAGTAATGTATAATATTACTTTTCTATTTTTATAGTAATGTAGCGAAATAAATAGCAGGTATACTCCTATCTTTAAAACCCCTACACTTTACTATACAACTCTCCACTCTCCATTATAACATAAAATATTGTGATTGTAAGATGTTTTTCAAAATAAAAAGAAGATATTTTGAAGTTTTTTCAAATATCTCCTTTTACTTAATCGACTAATATTCTTACATATAAAAATTTACACATTTATTCGTAAAATAACCCAAAACTACTCTTTTATAGTTATATAAGCCTTTATATCATAATCTTGTGAATCTAACTCGTTCTCACGTCCTAAAATTATATTCGCGATACTATAACCAATAATAGGTCCAGTCGTTAATCCTGATGAACCCAGTCCACTTGCCGCAAAAACATTTTTCAACGCTGGTACCTCTCCGTAAAACGGTGAATAGTCTGAAGTATAGGCTCTAATACCTACTCGTTCATTAATAATTTGTGCATCAGCTAGTTCTTTTAAAAATTGTTGAGCTTCATTTCCAAAAGTATCCAACTGCTCCTTATCCACTTCTAAGTCAAATCCCATATCATTTTCATGGGTTGCCCCAACGCTAACTACACCATTTTCAAAAGGAATTATATCTAGCTCTCCTTCTGGCATAATTACTGGATAAGCGCCTGTATTGTTATCTTTTATTTTATAATCACGTAGTTGTCCTTTTTGAGGACGAACATCAACTTTAAAACCAAGTGGCTCTAGCGCATCTTTTAACCAAGCACCTATCGCAAGAACTACAATATCAAACTCCTTGTTATCTACTAAATACTTATCGCCAGCTAATCCTAAAGTTACCTTTTTATTAAAGACTTGCGCCCTTGATGCTTCAAGCAAAGTTTTCACAAAACGCTCCCCTTCTACACGACCGCCACCGCTAGCATAAAGTACATCCCCATTGTTATCAAAGCTTGGAATTACTTTTTGAACATCTTCTTTAGAAAGTAATTTTAATTTACCTATCATTGGTGATAGTTCCATACGACTTTCCGCTAGTTCTTTTAGTTCTGGTAATTTTGCTTCATCTTTTTTTAATAAATATACTCCACATTGTGAGTAAAAATTCGTATTGATTCCTTCAGCTTCTAAATCTTGAACAAGTTTCAAGTAAAAATCTGCACCTAAACGCGCCATCTTATACCAAGGTTTATTACGACGTTTCGAAAACCATGGACTTATTATACCTGCTGAGGCTTTTGTCGCTTGTCCTACACCGTAATCAAAAACCGTCAACTCTATATCTTTATTTTTTGATAAATAGTACGCGCATGTTGCACCTACTATCCCACCACCTATTATCGCTACTTTCATAGTTTACCTCACTTGATAGTTTTTAAAAAAATTCTACTATAAAAATTATACATCAAAAAAAAATGCTAGTAAACTTTTTATAGAATCAATCAGATTTTCTTCAGCATATTTTCTTAATTTACATAATCAGTTTTTTAGGATATAATTAGTTCCTATAATCTAAGTAAAGAGGTATATCATGAAAAAACAATTATTACTAACTTTAGCAATTACCGTTCTTGCAGGAACGACATTAGGTTGCACACAAAATAAAAATACAAATCAAGCCACTACGCAAGAAACGAAAAAAGAATTATCAAATGAGGAAATTGTTAAAACAGCCATTAACAACTTTTCAAAAGAAAAAAATTTAGAATTAGATACTAAGGTTACTATTAAATCTAACCTTATAGTAGAAAGTTATTCAGTTAATGTATCATCAAATATTAAAATAGACGAAAATGGAAATGTTTTGAAGAAATTTTCTGAGCAAGAAACTGAACTAGGAAAAACTACAACAAAAGAAGAACATATTTTCCTTAAGAAAAATAATTCTGGATACGATAAATTCAATGTTGAAAATGGAAAATTAGTTGAAGATAAAATCACAGATGATTTAGAAGTTTTATCTGCTATACAAGTATTTTTCAACGGAAATACTCTTTTTAATACTATAACTGATAAAAACTACGAGAAATCAGATAACAAACTAACTTTTACTGGGAAAATAAAATTATCAGACATCGGAAATAAATTTTATCTAAATCCAGGTGCGTTTACTAACGAAGAAACTGGTGACCTTTCTGAAATGACGCTAACATTTGCTGCAACAATAGACACTACTACAAATGAGATTTCAGGAATTACCCTTGATTTAAAATCATTTATAGAAGGAGTAGCTAAAGCACAACTAGAAAAAGAGAAAGACTCTATGTCTGAACTTGAATACACAACTGCCAAAAATTTAATAGAATCTATTTTAAAAGACTCACAAGGCGAAATCACAATCACTAGAAAAATTGATAAAATAGATGAAATAAAATTTAATTAATATAAAAATCTAGCTTACCTTATTGGACGGCTAGATTTTTTGACTGTATACCTTTTTTATATTTACCTATCCCGATTTATATATTATAATTATTATTAAGTTGCGCGAGAGCAACTATTAATATAACTTTAAAATATATCGGAGGTAATCTATGGCTGAAATAAAATTAGTACCACGTAGTGAAGTAGATGAAAAATACACTTGGGATATGACTCTACTTTATAAAACTGATGAAGACTACAAAAAGACTTTAGAGAAAACAAAAAAAGAAATAATTGAGTTTAAAGACAAATATGAAGGAAAGTTAGCTGATTATACTACTTTAAACGAAGCTATCCTTAAATACGAAGAGATAGAAGAAGAATGTTATAAACTTTTACACTATGCTGAATTACCTATGTCTGTTGACCGTTTTAACGATAATGTAGTTGCCAACGCAACTATTTTCGAAGAACTTTCTTCTCTTTCAGCTAGTAAACTAAGTTTTTTCTCCACAGAGTTAATATCTTTAGATGAAGATTTTATAAATACCTTTGTTGCTGACTATCGTCCAGACTTGAAATATTATTTCGAAAAACTTGTTAATATGAAAAAGCACGTATTGCCAAAAGAAGTAGAAGAAATAATCGCTAGTTATGAAAGTCTACCTGACTTCTATAATTTGTACGAAGTAACTAAACATGAAGATATGCAATTCGATAGTTTCGAAGCAAATGGTAAGACTTACGAAAATAGCTTTGTTTTATACGAAAACTTACATGAGATGGATAATGATACCGATGTTCGTCGTGCAGCTGCGAAAAGTTTTTATAAAACTTTAAATGCATATAAGAATACTTCGGCAAATGAGTATATTTCTCATATTAAAAGAGAAAAAATGCTTGCCACTGCTCGTGGTTATGACAGTGTTATTGATTACCTATTAGATAAACAAGATGATAGTCGTGAACTATACGATCGTCAAATCAAAACACTTATGACAGACCTTGCACCACATATCCGCCGTTATATCAAACTATTAGCACGCGAGCATAAAATTGAAGATATGCAATTTGCCGACTGTAAAATTAATCTAGATCCTGATTTCGAGATTGATATGACTATTGAAGAATCACGAGAATATTTGAAAAAAGCACTTGGTGTTCTTGGTGAAGATTATGTTAAAATGATTGATGAAAGTTATGATAAACGTTGGACGGACTTCCCTCAAAATATCGGTAAGAGTACTGGTGGTTTCTGCGCTACTGTACCGAATGTAGCTGGCTTTATCCTTCTTTCTTGGACCGGGAAAATGAATGAGGTGTTCGTTCTTGCGCATGAACTTGGACACGCTTATCACTTCATGAGTACAGGTAAACACCAAACTATGCTAAATAACGATTGCTCACTTTACTTCGTAGAAGCACCGTCTACTTGTAACGAGGTTATCGTTTCTAATTATCTACTACAAACTAATAAAGACGCACGCTTTAAACGTTGGGTAATTAGTAATATGATTAGCAGAACTTACTTCCACAATATGGTAACTCACTATCTTGAAGCTGTTTATCAAGACCGCGTTTATAAAAAAGTTGATAATAATGAAATGTTAACAGCAGAAGTCTTATCTACTATAAAACGTGAAGTTATGGAAGAATTCTTCGGAGATAGTCTTGTAATTAACGAGGGAGCAGAACTTACTTGGATGCGTCAACCTCACTACTACATGGGACTTTATCCATATACTTACTCTGCAGGACTAACTATTGGAACAGCGGTTGCTAATAAAATTGACAAAAATCCAAGTTATGCCGATACTTGGCTAAATGTTCTTTCTAAAGGAAGTAGTATGTCAGCACTAGATCTTTCTAAGCTTGCTGGTTGTGATGTGAGTACCGCTGAACCACTTAAAGAAGCAATTTCATATGTTGGATACCTTGTAGATCAACTTTACGAACTAACAGATGAGCTGAAAAAATAAGACATAAAAAGAATCTTAATGACTTCTAATCATTAAGATTCTTTTAACTTTTATGAATTTTATACTTTATTGTTGGACTTTAACCCTACATTTCTTTTAACTTTTCAAAGCAAGCTTTTTCGCATTCAATTACTGCTGAACGGAAATTTTTTTCTTCAAGAATTCGGACAGCTTCAATTGTACTACCTGATGGTGAGCAAACATTATCCTTTAGTTTTCCTGGATGTTCTCCTGTTTCTAGTACCATTTTTGCAGCCCCGATTACTGTATGTGCCGCTAAGCGATAAGCAGTTTCACGACGTAACCCGTTTAATACTGCACCATCAGCTAATGCTTCAATAAATAAATAACCATAAGCAGGACCTGACCCACTAAGCGCAGTCAATCCAGCCATATCTTTTTCCGCTATCACCTCTGATAATCCAAGACTGCTAAATAAACTTAAAACGTACTCTACTTCTGTTGATTCTATATTATGACCAATACTAACACCAACTACTCCAGCACCTACTTCAACAGGAGTATTCGGCATAATACGAACTACTTTGGCGCTTGGTACAATACTTTCTATATCTTTTATTTCTACTGCTGCCGCCATCGAAATAACTATTTTTCCTTCTAGTTCTACTTTGATTTCTTCTAGTACACTTGCTACTAAATATGGTTTTACACCTAAAAATACAACATCACATTCTTTTGCCAAATCTTTTGAGCTATTGGCCGCTTGGACTCCGTTGCATTCAGCTACCTTTTTTGTGCTATTATCTGAAGAATTTCTAACGAAAATATTTTCTTTCTCTACTTTTTGACTAGAAATTACTCCTTTTAGAACAGCTTCTCCCATATTACCAACACCGATAAAACCAAGTTTTTTCATATTGACCTCCTATTATATTTTTTGTTTTTTTGAGAATATACAAACTACTCTCCACTCACTATCTATTATATCATATTTAACCGTTCTAATTCTTACTTATTAATAAATTTTGTTAGTTCACTCTCTTATGTTATACTTAAATGTGTATTGAATTTTTTGTAAATAAGGAGTTATTATGGACAACAGTTGGAAAGAAATATTTAAAAATTATCCAAAGCGTAATGAACTAGGCATAACAGTTGATAATATAAATAAAAAAAGACAAACGGTGACTATCTATCCACCAAAAGAATTAGTTTTTAAAGTCTTTGATCTGCCATTACAAGATATAAAAGTAGTTATATTAGGTCAAGATCCCTATCACAATCCTGGACAAGCTTGCGGATTAAGTTTTTCTGTAAATGATGGCATTCCTTTGCCTAAAAGCCTAATAAATATTTATAAAGAACTTTATGATGACCTTGGTATCACTCCTGCGAAAACAGGGAATTTAGAGAAATGGTTTAAACAAGGAATATTCCTATTGAACTCTGTTTTAACCGTTGAAGAATATTCACCAGCAAGTCATAGCAATGTTGGCTGGCAAGATTTTACAGATTATATAATAGAAACTATTTCACAAAAAAATAATAATGTTGTATTTGTACTATGGGGAAGTTACGCTAGAAGTAAAAAAACTCTAATAGACAGCTCTCGCCATAAAATAATAGAATCACCACACCCAAGCCCGCTATCTGCTTATCGTGGTTTCTTTGGTAGCAAGGTGTTTTCACGTATAAATTCTTATTTGGAAGAAGTCGGCAAAAAACCTATTGATTTTAATTTGGAAAACTAATTCTATCCCTCGATTTAAAGTTTATAATCTATTCTCTTAAAAATTTTTAATAAAAATAAATTTTTGTTGAAAATTTAGAAATAATTTTAAGTATATTTTAAGTAAAAGAGATATAATTGTGACTTAAACAAAAATAATTAATTTTTCATTCTTAACGACACTTGTCGTTTCTCCCTTTTAAGTTTGAAAATATTTTTGTTTAAACCAATATTTCAGTTAATTCTTTATGATATTAACAGATAATAAAACTTTTTAATTTTTTTCATAATGTGGCTTGTCGCTCCCTAGGCAAGCCATTCTCCCTTTAAGAGTAGAGATACTCTTTTGTTATTTGTATATAAGATTAGATATTAATAAGCAAGAAATTGCTTCGAACTTAATTTAGTTCATAAAAAAAGCTAAGTACCCCCTATACTTAGCCTTTTTATTTTGTCTATAATTAAATAAGAAGTGCCTTAGATTTTTGATCATCTATATCAATTTCTTAAGGCACTCTTTTTTATTATTTAGTATATTACAAATTTTTCAATATAATACATAGTTTTATGTTGACCACTTGCATATTGTTTATTATTTAGTCGTAGTGTAATTACACCTGTTGGTCGATTAGTAGCTATAGTAACAAATGGTATTATTATTCTATCTCCTTGAACTTCCCAACGTTCTACTGGAGCAAAGATTGAATCGGTAGCCCCGCCTATTCCAGCGATGTAACGTAATGCAAAAGCATTATCTTTTTTGAAATACACGATAGTATTAGTATCTTTTACTAATTTTTCTAATTCTTCTTGAGTATATTCTACTTTACTTTTATCTAATTCTATAAAAGTAATTCCTCTTTCTGCATTTAATTTTGCAAATACATCTTTAAGATTATAAGTTCCCTCATTATATGTGTTAATTAAGTCTAATACATAAGTAGCTGGTGCAAAAACAATTTGATTATCTGTTCCATTATCTATAACACTATAACGAATTGCATTAGCCGCTGTAGAACCTTTAAAGTTAAGCAAGCTATAATTCATAAGTTCTAGTATTTTTCCAGCTTCATTAAAGTTATGATTGTATTTATTAGTATTATTTCTATTAGTTGGTGCTATTGTTTGATTTTCATTTTTATTGACGACATTGTTGTCTTTATTTTCTTGTTGATTTTGTTCATCAACATTAGCATCATCTTTTAACATATTCGTTGTTACATCTTGTGTTTTTTCTGTATCATTAGTAATCTTTTGTGCTACTTTATCTGTACATCCTGTTAAAACTCCTATTCCTAAAACAAAAACCGCTACAATTTTTAAAATTTTGTTCATTTTCTCCACCTTCTTTCTGTTTTAATATTACTTACTTTTATTTCTTCTCTTCTTTAATTATATTATACTACCAAAAATTACAAAAAGCAACGATTTATTACAAAAATATTACATTTATATTACAAAATAATTTTATTTTTGTTTCGGTATTCTTAGCTATAGCTTTTTATCTCATTTTTTTGAATTTATTTCTTATTATTTTTTCTCTATCTTCTTAAAAAACTCTTTTCAATAGTTCGCACGTAAAATTTGAACTGATAGTTTTTTTATAGTAAAATATACTCGATTATATGGATAGGAGATTGATATATGAGTAGAGTCGCTATTGTTAGTGCTAAACGTACCGCTATCGGTAGTTTTGGCGGCAGTCTTAAAGATATTCCAGCTGCTACACTTGGAGCTGAAGTTGTAAAAAAATCATTAGAGGAAATAAATCTAAGTCCTACCCTTGTTGACGAAGTAATCTTCGGCAATGTTCTTGGAGCTGGTCTTGGACAAAACATCGCTCGTCAAATCGCGATCTTTGCTGGTATTCCACAAGAAAAGAGTGCATTTGTCGTAAATAAGGTTTGCGGTTCTGGTCTAAAAAGCGTTGTTTTAGGTGCTCAATCTATTTTACTTGGTGACAATGATATCGTTGTTTGTGGCGGTGTTGAAAATATGAGCACTGCCCCTTATTACACAAAAGATGCGCGTTTTGGTGCTAAACTAGGAAACTTCGAACTTGAAGATAGTATTATTCATGATGGTCTAACCGATGCTTTTGAAAATTATCATATGGGTATTACCGCTGAAAATATTGCTGAGCAGTTTTCTATTAGTCGTAAACAGCAAGATAAATTTGCAACACTTAGCCAGCAAAAAGCTAGCACTGCTATTGAAAAAGGAAAATTCTCAAATGAAATAGTTCCTATTACGATAAAAACATGTAAAGAAGAAAAAGTTTTTGATACAGATGAATTTGTTCGTCCTGGTACTGATCTAGAATCTCTAGCAAAACTACGCCCAGCGTTCAAAAAAGATGGAACTGTAACAGCTGGTAATGCTTCTGGTATTAATGATGGAGCGGCTTGCGTTATTTTAATGTCTGAAAAACGCGCTAGTGAGCTAGGTATTAATATTCTTGGATTTATCGATGGTTATGCTACCGCTGGATTAGATAATAAAGTTATGGGTCTTGGTCCAATACCCGCAACGAGAAAAGTTTTAGATAAACTGAATTTAACAACTGATGATATTGATTTATTCGAACTTAACGAAGCTTTTGCAGCGCAGTCGATAGCTGTTCTTAACGAACTTAACCTTGATACTTCTAAAGTTAATATCAATGGTGGTGCTATAGCTTTAGGTCATCCTATTGGAGCGAGCGGTTGTAGAATCCTTGTTTCTTTAGTACATGAACTAATCAATGAAAACAAAAATTGCGGACTATGCTCGCTTTGTATCGGAGGCGGTCAAGGTATTTCTATGGTTATAAGCCGCAATTAAAACTATTATAAGTAATATATAACTAGATTTATTGTTTCCTTCTATCAATTAGAATAACTAAATCTAGTTTTTTTAAGTTTAATTTAAGCTTCTATACTAAAATCTTATTGTCAAGAAACTTTTTTAACTTTAAACAGTCTAACTGTGGACTATTTAGGAAAAATTGTATACAATAGTAGTTGCGTAAATTTTATTTGAGCTCTTGAGGAGTTCAATATATATTTTAGGAAAAATTAGATTAATAGTAATCGAAAGGTAAAAGTAAAATGAAAATAGGAATTGATAAGATTGGGTTTGCAATGCCCGAGTACTATCTAGATATTCGTGACCTAGCAATAGCTCGTGGTATTGAACCTGATAAGTTTACTAAAGGTTTACTTCAATTAGAAATGAGTATTCCGCCAGTAAGCCAAGATATCGTTACACTTGGCGCTCAAGCTGCTTTTGAAATTTTAGATAATGACGATTTAGAAAAAATAGATATGATTATAGTCGGAACAGAGTCTGGTATCGACCAAAGCAAAGCTTCTGCCGTGTTTATCCACGGACTATTAGATATTCAACCATTTGTGCGTGCTATCGAAGTAAAAGAAGCTTGTTATGGGGCTACTGCAGCTCTTGATTTTGCAAAAAACCATGTCTTGAACAATCCTGATTCAAGGGTACTTGTAATTGCGAGCGATATCGCTAAATATGGAATAAAATCTTCTGGAGAATCTACACAAGGAGCTGGTAGTTGCGCTATGCTTGTTACTAGTAATCCTCGTCTTCTAGAATTAAACAATGATAATGTTTGCCTTACTCGTGATGTAATGGATTTTTGGCGTCCTAACTATTCTCAATACGCTTTTGTTGAAGGAAAATTTTCAACTGAGCAATATCTTGGGTGTCTAGAGAGTGTTTGGGCTAAATATTTAGAAAGAACAAAACAACAGCTACAAGACTTTAGTGCCGTATGTTTGCATCTACCATATCCAAAACTTGGACTTAAAGGATTACAACTGTTATTAGAACAAGAAAATAATGAATCTACAAAAGAAAACTTATTAGCACGTTTTAACGAATCTATTCTTTATAGCCAACGTGTTGGTAATATCTATACAGGTTCATTATTCTTAGGGCTATTATCTCTTCTTGAAAACAACACTACTCTTAAAGCAGGGGATAAAATTGCTCTTTATAGTTATGGAAGTGGTGCTGTTGCCGAAGTATTTGGTATGACGCTAGTCGAAGGTTATGAAAACCAATTAAAAACTAATAGACTTGAACAGTTTAATAATAGAAAACAAATCTCTGTTGATGAATATGAAAAAATGTTCTTTAGAGATACTACCGTTGATAAAGATGGTAATTTAGATATTTCTGATATTCGTGATGAAAGTCGTTTCGTCCTAGAAAAAATCGAGAATCACAAACGAATCTATAAAAAACAAATTTAAAACTTAGTTAATTTTACACTAACTTATAAACCTCACTAACACCACTATTTATAAAGCTATTAGTTAATTGTTAGTGAGGTTTTTTCAAAAATTACCGAAAGGGAGGTTCCTATAATGAATAATTGGAGTGGATTTTATAAAAAAACTCGCGATGAACGTTTAAATGTTATTAAAAATGCTAATATTTTAGATAATGAGCATTTCAACTTGCTAAATAACAACAAAATATTAGATTTTGAAACAGCTAATAACATGGTAGAAAATGTTGTCGGGACGTTTTCTTTACCATTTAGCGTTGTTCCTAATTTTGTTGTTGATAAAAAAAGCTATCTAGTTCCTATGGTTACGGAAGAACCCTCTGTTGTTGCTGCATGCAGCAATGCTGGAAAAATAGTTGAACGTTGCGGGGGATTTAGTACCACTATCCACGATAGAAAGATGATCGGACATATTGCGCTCTATGATATTAACGATATTGAAGCTACAAGCAATCTTATTTTAGAAAACAAAGAGCTTTTGCTTAAAACAGCAAACGAAGCTTATCCATCTATAGTTAAGCGTGGCGGTGGTGCTTGCGATTTAGAAGTTAAAGTTCTGACTGAGGATGATACTACTTTTGTAGTTGTTTATTTAATAGTTGATACTTTAGAAGCGATGGGTGCTAATATGCTTAACACTATGCTTGAGGCAGTAAAAATATCTCTTGAAAGTCTTACCGGTGGCGTTGCCCTTATGGCAATTTTATCTAACTACGCAACACGTTCTTTAGTTTCAAGTCGCTGCGAGATTCCATTTTCAAATCTTGGAGATAATGGAGAATACCTTGCAAAACGTATAGAACTGGCGAGCAAGTTTGCCCAAGCAGATACTTATCGTGCAGCAACACACAACAAAGGAATTTTCAACGGTATTGACAGTATTGTTATCGCCAGCGGTAACGATTGGCGTGCTATTGAAGCTAGTTGCCAAAGTTGGGCAGCTCGCGATGGAAAATACAAAGGACTTTCTACTTGGACTTGCGACCTGGAAAAACAAGTTTTAATCGGGGAGTCGACATTACCTATGCCAGTAGCGAGTGTTGGTGGTTCTATTGGAATCAATCCTAGCGTAAAAGTAGCACGCGCTATGTTAGGAAATCCTGATGCGAAAACTTTGGCAAGCATTATCGTTTCTGTTGGCCTTGCTCAAAACCTTGCTGCTTTACGCGCTTTAGTAGGTGATGGTATTCAAAAAGGCCATATGAAGCTACATGCAAAATCATTAGCTATTTTAGCAGGTGCAACTACTGATATTCTTGATGAAGTAGTTGAAAAACTACGTGCTGAAAAACATATGAATTTAGCTACTGCTAAAGAGATAGTAAGTACATATAAGAAATAAGAAAAAAATCGATGTATCTCAACTGATACATCGATTTTTAAAATTTTACCTTATGCAGCTCTCTTATACCCTGCTTTTTGTGCCGCTTCCTCTGAATTAAAGACTAATAAGTTTTTAGCTGCTACCTTATTGTAAGAAGGATGCTCTGGAGTATAGTACTGTCCGCTCTTTTTACTTGCACGAACTACTACTGCTTTTTTAGCCTTCTCCTGCTTTTGCTTTTGTTCTTGTGCTTTTTGTTCTTTCTTAATATCGTCCATAGTCGCCTTCATCTCTTTTTCTAGACTCTGTTGCGGCGCTGATGTCTGCATTTGATTTTGAGATTTACTTTCCTCAGAAGTATCTCGTTTTTCATCTGTCTGCTCTTCAGTTTTTTTCTCGCGTTCTTCCTTCTTCTCTTGGAACGTTCTTATCTGCTCTTCTTTTTTCGCTCCACTGAAATGATTGCTCATCATCATAGTAAACGACAATATCAAAGCAGCTATCGCTCCTAACACCACTTTCTTAATCCTTGTTTTGCGTTGAATAAGTTTGATAACAGGTGGGCATAGTAATATAAAACTGAATATAAAGACAATTATTGCGTATTCTGGTCCATGGGTGAAGACCATACTAAGCGATATAAACATAAATATCACAAATATAAACCATAAAACCATTTGTCCATGCTCTTTTATAAATTTATTCACGACTTTTCTCCTTAAAAATTTCTCACTTTATATATTCTATCACTTTTTTCGAACTTATACAATTACTTTCAAATTGTTTCCTCGATTATAAAATTATTTTTTACAAGCAGTTTTGTTGTTTATTTTTAAAAATTTTCTTATAATTAACTTATATATATTGATTAAAAAAACCGGGAGGCTTATTACTATGACATTTAAATTACCTGAATTACCTTATGCTTTTGATTACTTAGAGCCTGTTATTGACGCTAAAACAATGGAAATTCATCACGGGAAACACCACGCTGCTTATGTTAATAATTTAAACGCAGCTTTAGAAAAACACCCAGAATTCGAAGCAAACTGCCTTTGCAAATTGCTAAAAAATATCGATAGTGTTCCTGCTGACATTCGTCAAGCAGTTATCAACAACGCTGGTGGTCACCACAACCACAAACTATTTTGGCAATCTCTAACTAAACCTGATTCTTCTGAATTCGGTGGATTAGTTAAAGAAAAAATCGATGCTGAATTAGGTGGTTACGAAGAGTTTGTTAAAAACTTTTCTGCTGCTGCAGCTACAAGATTCGGTAGTGGTTGGGCATGGTTAGCTCTTGATAAAGATGGAAAATTAGTTATTACTTCAACACCTAACCAAGATTCTCCACTTTTAACAGGACTTACTCCAATTCTTGGACTAGATGTTTGGGAGCATGCTTACTATCTAAACTATCAAAACCGTCGTCCAGACTATATTAAAGAATTCTTCCGTGTAGTTAACTGGGACTTCGTAAACGAGCGCTTAGCTAAACAATTAGAAAAATTAGGAAAATAATATTACTAAAAAGAGGGCTTTTCCCTCTTTTTAATATCTATAAATATTATAGATTACTTTATTAAATTCAATTTTTATAAATAGGAGGATCTAGTCTTAATACTACGATCTTCTTATTTTATTGATAAATTAACTGGAGGATTTTACATGATTGTTAATTGGAAAGTTATAGCTGCCTTTATCGGTATAGCTATCTTTTATGAAGTACTCGTTGTACTTTTATGGCTTGGTTTAAAATGGATGATTACCCCTTTTATTACTCCGGGATTAAAACTTTTTATTGCGATAATATTTTTCATCTTCGCAAATTTTTCTATTATCGGTTATCTATTTCGCCTTGGTGCTCCTTGGGTCAACTACGGAAATATTTGGTATTTCTACTTTGTTAACGGAGCTGTTATAGCGATAATTTTATTAATCGCAAAATTAATCTTAAAACTATTTAAATTTAACCTTTCTCAAGGATTTAGTTTAGGAATAACAGGTATATTTCTTATAAGTATGTCTGCTTTAGGTCTATATTGGGCGTATTCACCTATTGTTAAAAGCGAAACTATAAAAGTAGATAAAAAAATAGAAAAACCTATAAAGATAGCTATGGTTTCTGATCTACATCTTGGAACATTTTTTGGTAATGGTCAGCTAGAAAAATTAAACAAAATCATCTCTGAACAAAAACCTGATGCTGTAGTTATCGCAGGAGACCTTATGGATGACGATATGGTTATGTATAAAAAACGTAATATGAAAGAAACACTTAGTAAGCTAAACGCTCCTTTAGGAGTCTATACAACAATGGGAAATCATGACCGAGATGCCCAAGAGATAGTAGATGAAGTTAAAAAAGCAGGTATAATTCCTCTATTTGATGAAAGTATGGAACTTAATAAAGATGTTACCTTAATTGGCCGTAAAGATAGAAGCGTTAGTCGTGATAGACTAGACACAGCTGACCTACTTAAGAGTGTAAATCTTAACCAGACTATTGTTCTCATTGATCACCAGCCAGATGCTATCGACTACCACTCTACCTTACCTATCGATGTTCAGCTATCTGGTCATACTCATCATGGACAAATGTGGCCAATTAACTATATTACAGAACGTATTTATACTCTAGATTATGGTTATAAAGAAATTAACGGCAGACATTTCTTTACATCTGCTGGTTACGGTTTTTGGGGACCACCTTTCAAAACAACAGCTCGCAGTGAAGTTTGGATAATTACAATAGAAGGAAAATAAATAAAACCAGTAAGAAGTTACTCAAAATTATGCTTTTTAACATCAATTTTATTGAGTATCTTTCTACTGGTTTATTTTATACACATTCAACCTACAGCTAATTAGATCAACTTTCTAAAACTATAAAATTAATCTCTTATAGAACCTACTTTTTATTGGTTTTCTTGCTCTCTTATGCTATCCCATAATTCTTTAGCTGTTTTCAAATCTATTTTGTAATAATCTTTAATAATTTTTATATTAGCTACATCTCCTTGAGAATAGTCTACTATATCTCTTATATTAGAAAAATCCATTCCCTCTAATATGCTTGGCTTAATATGTTCCCATAAATTTTTAGCATCTAGAAGATTCAAACCATACGCTTCCCTTAACAATTTTATATTAGCTATATCTCCTTGAGACGTATCAATAACAGCTAGTACTTCTTCTTTCTTTTCTTCCTTTATAAGTTCTTCATATTTTTCCTTACTTAAGCGAGCTTTCTCTTCCGCTTCTAGGTTTGGCGTTTTTGATTTAATCGAAAAGTATACAAAAAGGCATACCCCTAATATTATAATTAATCCTATTTTCATTATTTATTCTCCTAACCTATTTTCTTGTTTTTAGAATCTCCCACAGTTTTTTAGCATCTGCGAAGTTTAAAAAGTATTTTTTTCTAAGCGCCGCGATATTGAATGCATCATTTTGGCTAAAGTTTATTACACTTTCTAATTCTTTTTTATAACTTTTCTCTTGTAATCTCTCGAATGCTTCTTTGCTTTTAGCGTTTTGTTTATCTCTTTTATCACGAATAGTTGCAACTATTGCATAAATAAAAATAAATCCAAGCATTATATAAACTGTATTCATATTCATAATTTAGCAACTCCTTTTAAAATAATCTATCATACTTAATTATATAGTTTTTCTCTTCTATTGTAAATATACGCCCTTCTCAAAATTGATTTTTCCACTATAATTTGGTATCATTAATTGTACTTTGAATTAAAGGATTGGTAACTTATGAAATTTTTAACTGAAATTGATACCGAAAAATACACAGAATTTGTAAAAAATCACAAACTTGGAAACATGATGCAAGCGACAGAGTGGGCACAGATAAAAAATACTTGGGGTGTTGAGCGCGTTGCTGTTGTTGATGAAAGTAACAATATTGTCGCAGCGACTCAAATACTGACTAAAAAAGGGTTTTGGTATGCCCCTCGTGGTCCTATTATGGATTATGATAATAAAGAACTTGTATCATTCTTTTTAGAAAATCTAAAACAATATGCAAAAAATAAAACTGCAAAACTAGTTAAGTTGGATATTCCTGTTGCGATTAAAGATGAAAAACCTCACGAGTTTAAAGACATAACTGTAGAAAGAACGGATAATGAGCTTATAAAAGTATTTAAAAAATACGGATATAAACACAAAGGATTCAGCCTTGATATGAGTAGTACTATTCAACCTCGTTTCAATACTGTAACTAAGCTAACAGCCGAAGTTCCTGACCTTTTTCCTAAGGATACACGTCGTTTGATTCGTGATGCTGATAAAAAATTTGTTGAAGTACGTCGTTGTGGAAAAGAAAACCTAGATGATTTCTTATTTGCGCTAGCATGTACAGAAAAAAGAAAAAATATCTCGTTACGAGGACGTGAGTATTTTGAAAACTTATTAGATACTTTCAGAGATAATGCACTACTTTATATTTCATATATAAATGTCGAAAAAGCACTTGAAGAATGCCGAATGCGTAAAGAAAATCTAGAACTAGAAATCGAAGCACTTGGTGAGAAATCTCCTAAGAAAAAACGTACTCTTGTTGAACAGGTAGCTGGAATAGAAAAATTAATAACATTGTTTAATACCCTTGAAATTGAGGATAAAACTAAAGACCAAGTAATTAGCGCAGCTATTACTATAGCCTATGGAAACCATGCTGAGATTATTTATGCAGGAATGAATGAAAGTTTTGCGAAATTACCTGCGCAATACAAAGTATTCTCTGATACTATGAGAACAGCTCAAACGATGGGTGTTAGCGAAGTATCAATGGGCGGAATCGAAGGGAATCTTAACGACAGTCTTCTTGGTTTCAAATCAAAATTTGCACCTAATATAGTTGAATACTACGGAGAATTTGACCTAGTTCTTTCTCAGTCATTCAACCTAATGTATAACTATGGTTTACCACTTCGTAGAAAAATGTTAAAATTAATAAATAGATAAATATATAAACCATGTACATAACCAATACTTATAATAAATGTGAGAATAAAATGAAGAAAACAGATAAATTACATAAAGAAATAGCTGAGTCCTCATATAATAATTTTGAACTAGGAAAGGAAGCGTACACAAAACAAGGATATTTGATAGGAACCACTATAGATTATGCATATAATAGAAGTGGCCACGGCGAAAAAATTTATGCGATAGTAAGTAATGGCCCTGGAATATTACCCGATGCCCCTGGCAAGGAAAGAAATCAAGTAAAAGAGATTACTTTGTTATTTCAAGGCTCTACAAATCCACTAAAATATTTTTTAGGGAAGCGCGAAGAAGTAACCACAGATTGGAAAGAAAACAACTTTAAAATAATAAAAAATATAAAGAATAAGATTGTTGATGTGCCTGAACAACTAAAAATCGCTTCTGCCTATCTACAGAATATAATAAAACTATACCCCCATGCTCAAATAAATATATATGGCCATTCATTAGGAGCAATGAACGCCCAATATGCATTAGCAAATGTAACTGAATATAGCAAAATAAACCATGCACATATTTATAATTCTCCCAATATTTACACATTGTTATCCGATATTCAGAAAATAAATATAAGCGCATTATATTCCAAAATTTACAACTATGTAGATTCAAAAGACTTCATTGGTTTGTACTATAAAGAAGGAAAAGCTGGAGTTGGGCAAGTATTTAAATTTGACGGCAGTAATAAATTGATTAAATCAGTATCAGAAGCGATCATCCCTTTATCTGTTTTTCAATCTCCAATCAAACCGGTTATAAATCTTTTATTTATCCCAATCCATACACGTTTAACAACTAGTGTTTTATATGGGGTGTCAAATCAACATATGTGGGGTGGCTTTAAATTTGATGAGGATGGAAACTTAATAGATAAAAGCGGAAAAAGAGTATATCCATTAGAAAAACCTGAGGAAACATCTAAGTTTGAAAAAAAATTATATTCTTAATAAGAATTAGAATAAATTGTAGTATATGGCAATTGATATTTCTATTCTAAAAAAAACTAGAACGTTCTATGTTCTAGTTTTTTTTTATTTATTTAATTAATTTGAATACATCATTCAAGTTCTCAGCCATTGTTGGATGTGTGAAAATCTGATTTTTTAGATAAGTGTATGGAATTTTATTATCTATCGCCATTTTTATTATGTTGATAATCTCTTCAGAATTTTTTCCAAATAATGTTGCACCAAGAATTAAATTAGTATCTTTATCAACTATTACTTTATATATACCTCTTTGATCCTGATTAACTGCTCCTCTTGGCATGTTAGCAACTGGCAGACTTGCTACCGCTACGTTAGAGTAATTTTCTTCAGCTTCTGCTTGGTGAAGCCCTACATGAGATAATACTGGTGAAATAAATGTTGAGTAAGGAACATTTTTACGATTTGCTCTTGTATACTCCTTATTACCGTGAAGGTACCCATTTACCACTCTAAAGTCATCTAACGATACATATGTAAACTGTAAGCCCCCATTAACATCACCAACTGCAAAAACATTCTCTACATTTGTTTGACAATAATCATCAACTTCTATAAAGCCTCTTTCATTTACTTTGATATCTGTGTTTTCTAATCCAAGGTTTTCTGTGTTAGCACGACGCCCTGTTGCATGTAAAAGAGCATCAAACTCTAACTCACCATATTTTTCTGTATCAACTACAACTTTTTCTCCATTATTGCGAATTTCTTTTGTAGCAGTTCCTAATTTAAATGTGATTCCTGCTTCTTCTAAATAACCTTTGGCCATTTCGGCTATATCTTTATCTTCACGACCTAATACCGTTGGTGCAAAATCAATAACAGTAACATCTACACCGAAACGCGCATATAAATTAGCAAACTCTATCCCAATATTTCCTCCACCAATAATTCCTAGAGTTTTTGGAGCAACTTCTAATTTTTGAAGTTGTGTACTGTCGTAAACATTTTTAGATGTTGTTAACCCTTGTATTGGTAGAACATTATTTTTTGCTCCTGTATTAATTACAACAATATCCCCTTCTAACTGCTTAGTTTCACCGTTTACCGAAACTTCCACTACTTTATTGGATACAAACTTCGCACTAGCCGTATAAACATCTATATTAGGGTTATTGTCAAGCATTGCAAAGTTTTTCGCGTTAAGTTTAGATACAACAGTATCTCTAGTTGCTTTTGCCTCTTTAAACTCTTTTTTATTATCAGCCGCAACAATTAGAGTTTTTGTCGGTATACATCCGATGTTGATACAAGTTCCTCCGTACATCTCGCTACTTTCTTCCACAACTGCTACTTTTTTCCCTTCATTTCCAAAAGTGGCAGCTAATGTTTTTCCTGCTTTTCCAAATCCAATTACTAATAAATCATATTTAATCATTATTTGACTCCTTTTGTCTTAATAAATATAGTCTGAAAGATATTAATATAGTATCTACCAAACTAATTATCTCTTTTTTTTAAATTTTAGTACTGTTTTCTGAAACTTACAACTTTTTTGCTCAAAATAATACATTTTTCTTAAAACATTGTTTTACTAAGATATGATTTGATATTGTTTCTGATTATGATATAATAATCTTTGTACAAATTTGAAAATTTATGGAGGAAGAAAAATGACACTACCTAATTGTCCAGAGTGTAATAGTGAATATACTTATGAAGATGGAAATATGTTAGTATGTCCTATGTGTGCTCATGAATGGTCACCAGAAGATGCTGCTAATGCTGAGGAAGAAAAAGTTTACCGTGATGCTAACGGTAATGTTCTTCAAGATGGAGATACTGTTTCTGTAATTAAAGATTTAAAAGTTAAAGGAAGTTCTTCTACACTAAAACAAGGAACACGAGTTAAAAATATTCGTCTTGTAGACGGAGATCACAATATCGACTGCAAAATCGATGGTTTTGGAGCGATGAAACTTAAAAGTGAATTTGTTAAAAAAATATAAGTAGAAATACGCAAAATATTTTGATACCCTCCTTATTGGATATTAAGTTTCCAGTAAAGAGGGTAATCTTTATATCTAATTCCTATATTTTTTTATTTTAACAAAATTTTCTGACAATTTCCCTTTACAAAACTCTTTTTTTCTTGTATAATGAACACATGTCTTTTTAAAAAATACAATTGTAGTTTTAAATGTTAAAGATAACTTTGTATAAAGTTATCTATTTATATAAATTTTAAATGAATAAAGGAGAATATTATCATGAGTTTTTATAAAAAAATACCATTAGTAGTAAAACTTATTTTAGCTGTAACTCTTGGGATTGTTTTAGGAAGCTTCCTTCCTACTTCTATTATTAGAGCATTCGTTACTTTCTCATCAATTTTCAGCTCATTCTTAGGATTCGCTATTCCATTAATTATTGTAGGATTTATCGTACCAGGTATTAGCCAAGTATCTAACAACGCTGGTAAACTTCTTGGTCTTTCTACTGGAGTTGCTTATGTTTCTACACTTATCGCTGGAACATTCGCTTTCTTAGTAGCGAAAGTAGCTTTACCAAACTTACTTGCTAATTCTACATTACAAACATTCCAAAACCCAGAAGATTTAATGCTTAAAGGTTATATCGAATTTAAAATGACACCTATCTTCGATGTTACAACAGCGCTTATTATTTCATTTATTCTAGGTATCGGAATCTCTGCAACTAAATCTGAAGGTCTTAAACAAGGATTTAATGACTTTGGAGAAATTATTGAAAAATTACTTTCTTCATTAATTATTCCACTATTACCATTATATATCCTTGGGGTATTCATGAACATTACTGCTTCTGGTGAAGTATTCAAAATCTTAAAAATCTTCGCTTTAGTATTCGTTCTAATAATCGTATTACACTTTATAATTATAGCTATTCAGTACACTGTTGCAGGTTCAATGAACAAGAAAAATCCATTCAAAATGCTTGTTAAAATTTTACCAGCTTACATGACAGCTATCGGTACTCAATCATCAGCTGCAACTATTCCAGTTACACTGAAAAGTACTAAAAACATGGGTGTTGATAAAAACATTGCAAACTTTACTATTCCGTTATTTGCAACTATCCACCTATCAGGTAGTACAATTACTTTAACTACTTGCGCATCTGCTGTTTACTGGTTACAACACGGAGCTAGTTTCCCATCAGCTGTAGTTATGGTTAAATTCATTCTACTTCTAGGAGTAACAATGGTTGCTGCTCCTGGTGTTCCTGGTGGAGCTGTTATGGCTGCTCTTGGATTATTACAATCTGTTCTTGGATTCAACGAAATCATGCTATCCCTTATGATCGCTCTTTACATCACTCAAGATAGCTTTGGAACAGCATGTAACATCTCTGGAGACGGTGCTTTATCAGCTATCGTTGATAGATTGAATAGAGTATTCTTTAAAAAAGACAATCAAGAAGCATAATAAAAATCGGGCTTGAAACTAAATTCAAGTCCGATTTTTTATTTTTACTTTAATCTAAATCTAAGTTTTACAGGATTATGATCACTATATTTATAATCTTGGTCTAATGTTCTCACTTGCGATACTTCTATATTGTCACTTGCGATGAAACCATCTATTAAAAACTCATATGTCCCATTAGAACCTTTTTCATATGGTTTATTATTAAGACGAGCAGAAGGACGACTATTATCATAGTATAATTTGAACTTATCTTTTAACAATGTTTTGTCAAATAACTCCGCTCTCCAAAGCTCCACCGGAGTTTTTTCTATTTCCTCTTTTGTTAAATCTCTAAGCTCCTGATTAAAATCAGCTCCTACTAAAACATAGTTTCCTTTGGCATATTCTTTTTCCATAAATTCTACGAGTTGTTTTGTCTGCGCTATTTTCCCTTTATTATCCTTATCATATGCATCTAAATGCGCATTAATAATCACTAACTTTTTATCACTATTTTCTATGTCACTGTAAATCACTGAAAACCCACGTTTTAAGTTCGCTAACCTCGTTGGGAAAGTAAATGGAATTGGCATTTGATATCTTTCAGCATCTTTTATATTAAATTTTGTAGAAGTGTAAATACCACTATTCACCTTTCCTAGTGGTGGTAATGGATAAGGGATATAAGAAACTCTAAAATTGTATGCAAAAATACTACTATTATCTAATTCTTTATCCAAATAGTTAACTTGATTAATATTATATGTACGTTTAGAATCAACATCAACTTCTTGTAAAAACGTAATATCAGCCGCTTCTTCTTTAATAATACGCGTAATATTAGTTAAGTTATTTTCTACATGATTTTTATCTATCGGATGAACCATTTTTCCACCATCCATAAAGAAATCAACATCTTTATCCATACCGAAGTATCCGACATTCCAATCTAATGCATTATACTCTGTATTTAACTTAACTACCTGTGGTTTCGCACTTTGGACAGCCGTTAACTTTTCAATATCCTGCGGTTTATACTCTGTAATCATTAAATAACCTACCAAGCCTGCAAATGCTAAGACACAAGCTAAAATAATACTAGCTAATATTTTAATTATTTTTTTCATCACTCTACCTATAAAAAAGAGATTGGTGTTTTACCAACCCCTCTTATAACCTTCCTTATTTTATTAATTAATACTCTTATTCTTGTTTTAGATCAAGAGATTTTTTGTCACGTAATTGTGAAATAATTATCCCCACTAAAACAATAGCCATACCAATACCTTCACGTAGTCCTATATGCTCATTAAGGATAAGTACCCCTCCTATAGCTGCAACTACCGATTCTAAACTCATAATAAGCGATGTTGTATGCGGCGGAATTTCTCTTTGGGCGATTATTTGCCCTGTATAACCTAAACCACTTGATAAAATACCAAGAGCAAGTAATGGAGATGCCACACTAAGTATATCACCTAAGATAATTGTTTCTTTAATTAACGCTAGTCCTAAACTAAAGATAGCAACCACTACCAATTGAATTATCGATAAGAACATTGAGTTAACGCGTAACGCCGAATAATCAATAACGATAATATGTATCCCAAAGAAAATCGCACTGATAAAAACTATAATATCCCCTAATTCCAGGCTAAATTCTTCTTTTACCGATAATAGATAGAACCCCACCACAGCTAAAATAAGTCCTATAATAAAGAATTTATTCAGCTTGTTTCCTAAAAACATTCCGATAAACGGAACTATACAAATATACAGAACGGTAATAAAACCTGCTTTCCCTGCTGTTGTCATCCCTATACCAATTTGCTGAATATACATGGCAAGAAATAACACTACACCGCACATAATACCTAACCAAAGTTTCTTAGAGGAACTAACTTCTCCCATCAATTTTGGAGCCTGACTCCTATAAAGACTCGGTACTAAAATAGCCACCAGCGTTATAAATATAACAGCAATAAGAGATCTAAACCCGACTACCGTAAGTGGTCCTAGCACTTTACTCGCAATATTTTGCCAAATAAATGCTAATCCCCATATAATAACTACGCCTATTAATATTAATTCCGAAATAAATTTTCTCATAAAACACCTTTCCTAAATTTTTTTACTGAAAGCAAATATAATTTTTAAATTTATCAAAAGATATCTTTCACCACTATAATTTTATATTGTATTAAGAAAAAATTCAACTGTTTTAATAAAAATAATGGAATTATCATAATATTATATTTAGCTGATTAATTTATTGTTAATAGCACAAAAAGAACGGGGATAAACCCCGCTCTTTACTAATTTATTTATATGTTTTCTGCTTTTTGTTTAGTTATAGTTCAATATTTAACTAGATTAAGCTATACTTTATTATTAAATAATATTTAGCAATAATCACCGCTTCTTATATATCTATTAGTTTTGTTGGAATAGCTGAATCTGTATCCATAATAACAATTTTGTCATTACAGTCTATATGTTTATTTCCCGCTATTTCACAATCAATATCTTTATTTTTCAACGTCATAGCAGCTGCCATGCGAGCAAGCTCTTTTGTATTATTTTGTTCGCTAAGGTGTGCTAATAGGACGTTTTTCGTATTACTTCCAACTATTTTTGTTAAGTAATTGGCTGAGTCTGTATTAGATAAATGTCCTTTATCCGATAAGATACGCTGTTTCGTAGTCCATGGATACGGACCACTAAGCAAAACATTTTCTTCATGATTACTTTCATAAACCAATGTATGCGAGTCTTTGACATAATCCGCCATTTTATCTGAGATATATCCTGTATCTGTTAAAATACTTACCCTTTTACCATCTTTTTCAAAAGTGTAAAACTGAGGATTTGCCGCGTCATGACTCACTCCGAAACTATTAACTACTACCCCATTAAATATTTTACTATCTTCTTTCTCAAAATGGAATTTTAGGTCAGATTTTATCTCACCGATTTTTCTCATATTATCCCAGGTAAGTTTGTTAGCATAAACTGGAATATTATACTTACGAGCGAGAACACCAATACCCTTAATATGATCAATATGCTCATGTGTTACAAATATTGCATCGATATCCTTGATATCACGTCCTATTCGGTCAAGATTTTCTGTTATTTTCTTCCCAGTAAGTCCAACATCAACAAGGCAACGGAAATTATCATCTTCTATATAGACACTATTTCCACTGCTGCTACTGGCTAATACCGATAATTTCACATCTCTACCTCCTCGATTTTTTCATTTTTATATTATACCACTTTTTAAATAAGTTAGGTAGTGATATAGTTTTAATATGGTAAATATTACCTATCCTCTCAACCTTTCTCTATAAGCAAATTAGCTCTGATTATAAAAAAAAGGAACACTGCAAGGTATTCCTTTTTCTACTTATATTATTTCCCAAGCAATAGCTTGAAGAAGTTTAATTTTTGGCCATATCTCAATGTAGCTGAACGATATACTTTAACACAAGCTATTGCTATAACAATTGTCGTTACTACTAAAATCCCATATGATGCCAACAACTCCGCTGTACTAACGTGACTTATCGCATATCTTGTAAACATTACAAAGTATGAAGTAAGAGGGAAGTAAGATAAGATTTCTGCTAGTTTAGTATCACCTGAAGAACTCATAATATAATAATCTACAAAAAATGCGGCCATAAATAATAACATCGGTATAGTTATCGCTCCATTGACATCTTCTACCTTACTAACTAATGAAGCAAATGCTGCGTACATAAACATAAACATTACAAATCCAGTTAGAGTAAAGACTAATCCTATACCTATTACCTTGTAATCAAGATTATTAACGATAACTTTTATTCCCTCACTATATCTTTGCATATTTATCTTCATTCCAACGAATAATCCACCTATAGCCAAAGCCATTTGAATTAAAACCGCAATAGATAACGCAAAAACTTTTCCTAGAATTAAGGTTTTTGGATTAACTGTAACGATTAACAACTCCATCGCACGATTACTTTTTTCTTTAACAACGTTCATCGCGACAACACTACCGAATTGCACTACGGTCATGTAAATAACCAATGTTAAAACATAAACAATCGCAACTTTAACACCCTGGGCTACCATATCAGAATCTCCGCTAACATTAACCATCGTTGGTTTCGGAACAGCCGCTTTAACTTGATTTACCTTATCATAATCAAGACCGCTTTGTTTATAAACGTACTTTTCTACATTTTTTCCAAATGCTTCTTGGAAGTCACTTGAAGAACCGCTAAAAATACTACGTTTTGATAAGTATTCGTATCTTTCTTTTGTTAAAACTATCCCCTCATCAAGTTTACCTTCTTTAACATCTTTTTCCAACTCTAATCGAGAATCGTACTTTTTAGCATCTTTTATATTTTGTAAATTAAGATCTACCTCTTTTACTACATAACCACTACGTTCAAAATTGTCATTGCTTTGTCCTTTGAAAAGACTGCTATTAGCTATAGTAGGAATAAAAGTTACCCCTATCGCAACAACAAAATAAATTGCCATTACAACTTTCGTTGATGTTTTTCCGAAAAATTGTTTAAGTTCAAAATTAAATACTGTGCTAAAATTTTTCATAATTATTTACCTACCTGACTTACAAAAATTTCTTCCAATGATGGTTTATAAAGTTTAAATTCTTCTACATTAAAGCTACTTCCTGATAATTTAGCAAGCAGTTCTTTCTTAGCACCTTCTTCTTTAAAATCAAGAAGTACTCCCTCTGGTACTAAGCTGTATTCTATTCCCATTGGAATAGATTTTAAATTAGCAAGCAACTCTTCTTTTTCTAAATTACTAACGCTTAAAATCATTTTCCCATGACCAAGTTGCTTTTTAATATAGTCTAAATTTCCACTTAAAACAATTTTCCCCTTCTCCAAAATATTAATATCTTCGCAAAATGTTTCTACAACCGGCATTTGGTGAGATGAGAAAATTACAAGTTTATCTTTTTTAATAAACTCTGTTATAATCTCTTTTAACTTCCCTACGTTAACTGGGTCTAGACCACTAAACGGCTCATCAAAAACTAATATATCAGGATCATTCATAACACTTTGGATAATTTGAATTTTTTGAGCGTTCCCTTTTGATAGAGTTTTTAAAGCTTGTTTATTATCTTCTAACTCGAAAAAGTCTAACCATTTTTTAGCTTCATCTCTCGCAGCTTTTTTCGTCATTCCTTTTAACATCCCGAAATAAGCCAGTTGGTCTACTAACCCAACACCATCGTACATCCCACGCTCTTCAGGTAGATATCCTATTTTCACCTTGCTGTGATCAAGGGGTTTTCCATCAAGTAAGATTTCTCCTTTATCCGGCTTGAAAATATCAAGTAAAACCCTAAAACTCGTAGTCTTACCACTACCATTACGTCCTAAATATCCATTTGCTACTCCACTTTTCGCTGTAAAGTTAATTCCTTTAAGAACTTTTTTATCCCCGAAGCTCTTTTCTATATTTCTAAATTCTAAAATCATAGTTATTCTCCTTTTTATACATTATATTCTTAAATAATCTATTTAAAATCTTTTATAATATAAACCTTTAACTCCCATCAATATTTTTTTTACACTCTCGTCTAAGTTTTAAAAATTTCGGTATAAAAATCATTAATCCCCCTAAACCAAAACCTCCAAGTGCACTACATAAAGCTGTAACGACCTTTCCTGCTGTCTCACCTATATAACTATCTACCCTATTCGAAAACCCTGCTAGCAAAATACCAATAATAAACATGTAAAAAAATCTAAAAACTCTATATTTTATAATTTCGTATTCAGTTTCCTCATCACTAAAAATTGGATAAGAGTTTCCGTCTCCTTCTGCAAGCCTTAAAAAATAAGTTAATTTAATTTTATGAAGATGCCAACCAGCAGCTTTATAATATTCCGTTACTTCAGGGGAGAAGTTTTTATCATAGATGAACTTGTACTTCTTTGGTTTAGTGTTTGTTTTTTTCATTCTTACGATCACAAAATAACAATTATCATACTCATAACCTTCTTGGCTAAGTTCGGTCATTTTTTGCTCAACCTTATCATAACTAGTCCATATCGTTATATATTTGTACTTCGTCATCTAACCCTCTCCTTTCTCAGCTATTTTATATTTAATATAAAAATAAATATTTAAAAATACTAATGCTACCGTTCCGCCACAAAACATGCCTTGAACAAATTCAAACATATGACTCTTCATAATGCTATACTCATTCCCTAACAAAACCAATATAGTAATAAAAATACATACTAAATTTAGTTTTAACGTGAATTTTAGACGATATTTCCACATTTCTATTTCACCTATATTATCAGTATATAAATCTACCGCGTCAGATTCACCTCTTAATATTTGCCAAAAAAAGCTATTTCTTATTAACTTCCAACCATTTTCCTGATAGAATACTTTTTTTTCTTTTGTAAACCTTCTATCATAAACTAATTCATATCTATAGTTTTTTGGTTCTCCCTTTTCTAGTATTATAAAAAATGCCACCCACTTTTTATAGTGCCACCCTTGCGAGCTATAATATTCCATTCTTTTCAGAAATTGGCTATTCTTTAATGCAAACGCATGAACTATTTTATATTTACTCATGATATCCACCCCTTAAAAGATTATCGGCGACATTTAATAAAAACTTCCTTTTTTCAAAGTCTTTCATCAGCACTTCATAACCTTTTTTTGTTATGTGATATTCTTTTTTAGAATTGTCTATATCCTTTTCTTCTATCCAATTTACTCCAACCATCTTCCCTAGTGTAGTATACATTGTCGCTGGGCCAATAATAATACTATTATTAGTAATCTCAGCAACTTTTTGCATTATCATATATCCGTGAATAGGATTTGTTAAAACCAATAATGTAAAAAATATACTATCCGTCAGCTCGCCACTTTCATAAGGACTTGCCTTTGCCATGCTTTATCGCCTCCTTTTTTTGATAATAAAACTTATAAGTGCAACTGGAAAATTCCTACACACCTTTAACAAAAATTACATTTTCTCATATATCAATCATCGATATATCTATCTTCGATATAATTATATATCAATCATCGATATATGTCAATAGTATTTTTTATTTATTTTCTATCTCACCTGCTTTCCCTTATATAATTATTTGTAATTTTTCTAGTAATATGTTTTGTTTTATGTTAGAATATGGATATCAATTTAATTTTTAAATTACTTTATAAGGAAAGGTGATATCATGAAATCAATAAGAAAATATCTTTTAATTATTGCTGCAGCGTTACTTACTGTAACTCTTTCTGCTTGTGGCACTAAAATAACAGCTGAAGAAGCTATCAATAAAACTAACGAGGCATCTAAAAATCTGAAAAATACAGAATTTGTCTCTTCTAACATTTCTGAGATAGTTGTAGGAGATCAAACTCAAAAAATAGAAAACAAAGTGTCAGGATCTCTAATCTTAGAACCATTCACTATGCATGCTACTACTGAGATTAAAGCTCAAGATAAAACTCAAACGTTAGAAATGTACATCAAAGACAATGTTGCATATGCAAAAGCTACTGGACAAGATACTTGGGTAAAAAGTTCTAATAATAATATAACTGCTCAATTTGAAAATCTTAAAAAACTTGCTAACTCTGAACAAGTTATGGAGTTCTACAAAAAAATTGCTAAAGATTTTAAAATAGCTGAAGAAAAAGGCAACTATGTTCTTACATATAGCGGTAACGGTGATCAGTTCAAAGAGCTTATGGTTGCTATTGCTAACTCTTCTGGTGGACAAGCGGTAAATGCGAATGCATTTAACAACGTAGATTTCAAAAACGTTACTATCAAATTTGTTGTAAGTAAAGATTTTATACCTATCAGCAATGAAACAATGATGGAAATCGCCACTAAGAATGCAGCGAAACCTACTACAATGAAAATAACTCAAAATACTAGTTATTCAAATGTAAATAAAGTAACTAGCATCGATCTTCCTGAAGCAGCTAAAAACGCTAATGAAATCGGTAGAAACTAAAAATTAACAATTAAATATTTAATACATAACTCTGGAAACAATTCTATTTCCAGAGTTATTATTTTGCTCTCAGCTTACAGCTAACCCCCTATATAAAAACGCTATTTCAGGCGTTTAGAAGCTTTTGTTATCTGTTCTCTTCCTACCACATTATTTCAAAATTTACTCCTTTTTTTAAAACAAATAAATATCAAATCAATTTACATAAACCTTTTCATTTAGTATAATAATGTAGATAATATACTAGGAGGTTTGTTTTTTATAGTTATAGCGCCCGAACTAAGTTCTAACGATTAAACCGAGCTTAGTTGACGAGGGAAAAAGTTATCGAAAATTCGGCGGATGCTTTTTCGGAATTTAAGAGTTTCGTTAAATAATGTACAAACGGAGTATTTCTTTGAAATAAAATTACATATATTTGAAAATACCTTTTTATTTAGATTTTCTTTTCAAAAAATTTATTTTTTCAGAAATATTTAATATTAAATTTAAAATTTACTCTACAAAATCATTATTATCTCTTAATTTTTAAGATTGTTACTAATTATCATTGCAGGGAATAGTCTATACTTTTAGACTGTTGTAAAGTTTTTGCTGTTTATCTTTTGAATTTTGTTAAGATTTCGCAAAACACTTTTAACTTTTTATTAAGTTTACCTTGTAAAATCAGTAATTATATCTTTTAAATCAATTATTAAAGAAAAAAGCGAGGAATTTTTTATATGTGTGGTATTGTAGGATTTGTTGGAGAAACAAATGGAGTTAAATTTTTGATTGATGGGCTTAGCAGCCTTGAATATCGTGGTTACGATTCAGCAGGAATTGCTGGAGTTGTTAACGGTGAAGCAAAAGTTACTAAAGCAGTAGGTCGTATTAAAAACCTAGAAGCTCTTATTCCAGATGATCTTCACATTGAACTTGGAATTGGTCACACGCGTTGGGCTACTCACGGTGGAGTTAACGTTACTAACTCACATCCTCATCAAAGCTTTAACAAACGCTTTGTTCTAGTTCACAACGGTGTTATCGAAAACTTCCAAGAATTAAAAGATAGATTCTTCAAAGGAGTAGACCTTGTTTCTGAAACTGATACTGAAGTTATCGTTCAACTTATTCAAGTTTATAGCGATCGTGGAATGAGTACTAAAGAAGCATTCAAAAAAGCAGTATCAAAATTACAAGGTTCTTATGCACTTTGTTTAATCGATACTAAAGAATCTGATACTTTGTATGTGGCAAAAAATAAAAGTCCATTATTAATCGGACTTGGAGATGGAAATAAAAATTTTGTCGGAAGTGACGCTCTTGCGATGATTAAATACACTAATAACTTTTTAGAAATTAACGACGGAGAAGTAGTTATTGTTAAAAAAGATAGCGTAACTATTGAAGATAAAGATGGGAATGTAATAAATCGCGACAGCTTCTCTACTAATCTAAACGCTGGGGAAATCGACAAAGGTATCCATGAGCACTACATGATTAAAGAAATCAATGAACAAGTAGGAGCTATGCGTAATATTATCTCGCACTACTTCGATGGGCACAACGTTAATATAGACGATGATATTATTAATAATGTAAAAGAAGCTGATAGACTTTACATTATCGGCTGTGGAACAAGTTATAACGCTGGTTTAGTAGGTCGTGCTTATTTTGAAAGATGGGTAGGTATACCTGCAGAAGTGCATCTTGCATCAGAATTTGCATACAATGTGCCGCTTCTTTCTAAAAAACCTATGTTTATCTTCCTATCACAATCAGGTGAAACAGCAGATCTTCGTGCAGTATTAACGAAATTACGCAGTGTAAACTCTGACTATAAGTTTTTAGTGTTAACTAATGTGGATGCTTCTACATTAGCTCGTGAGTGTGACTATACACTACTACTTCATGCAGGTGTTGAGATTGCTGTTGCATCTACAAAAGCATACACAGCACAAATCGCAACACTAAGTATTTTAGCTTATGAAGTAGCGCGACAACTGAATAAACAACCAAAATTCGATATCGAACAAGAACTATCTGTAATTACATCAGCTATTGAATCTATTTTAGACGATACTAAAACTATTAAAGATTTAGCAAAAGATTTATTTACAGAGCGTAATGCATTCTATATCGGACGAGGAACTGACTATTACAGTGCTTGTGAAGCAGCATTAAAATTGAAGGAAGTTTCTTACATTCAAACTGAAGGGTTTGCCGGTGGAGAATTAAAACACGGTACAATTGCTCTTATCGAGGAAAAAACTCCAGTAGTTGCACTTATTACTAATACAAAATTAGATCTTAATACTCGTAGCAACGTCAGTGAAGTAGCTAGTCGTGGAGCTAACACGCTAATAATCACATTGGAAAAATTAGCGCGTAAAGGTGATTACGCTATCCCTAATGTTAACGAAGATCTTGCTCCTATCGCAAGTATCGTCGTAACTCAACTATTTGCATATTACGCAGCTGTATCACGCGGATTAGACGTCGATAAACCTCGTAACCTAGCAAAAAGTGTTACAGTAGAATAAATAATAAACCCCAGAACTTCTAAAAATTAGTAGTTCTGGGGTTTATTATTTAAAGTAAAACAAGTTAATAATACACTCAACAGGTTGTGCTTACTTTATATTATAAATCTTATTATTTATTATTTTTACGTCTTGCTGCTAATAATGCTGCTACCGCTAGAATTGATAATCCTGCTACTACCGCGTTATTTGTTTCTACACCTGTGTTCGGTAGACGTTTGTCTTCTTCTTTTGCTTTTGGTTGTTCAAGTTGAACTGGTTGAGTTTGCCCTTTTAATCCAACAGTATATTTCCCTGGAATTTTATTTGTTGAACCATCTGCGTATGTGAATGTTACTTCACCATCAATACCTACTGTCACTGATGTTCCTTCTGGTAAATCTGGATTTGCTTTTCCTATTTCTATTGCTACTCTATCTTTTTCATCTTGTGTAATACTTGTTGCATCTTCAACTTCAGTTAATACTGGATTAATCGGCGTTGTTTTCGTTGCGATACCATCTACAGCTAGATCAAGTTCTCCTGCGCCCTCTGGTAGCCACGCATCGTCTATTATTTCACCAGTGTTTTTTTCTATCTCCTCCTCGGCAGGGGTTGCTTCTACTATATCTTCTTCTGCATATGCCATCTTTTCTGCACCTACTACAGGCATCATTACTAATCCAACAGCAAGAGAAACTGTCGCTAGCGCTGTTTTGCGAATCGAGTATTTTGTTTTTTTATTTTCTCTATACATAATCATTCTCCTTAATATTTTCAACTTTTTGATTATAGCATAACCTCCTGCTAATGAAAAGCATTTTACATTTTTTCTCAAACATTCATTTTTAGACAAATTAAAACTAACTAACAACAAGTTAGTAACCATATATGTTTATTTTTCATAACTAAAAGAACCTCTTTGTAATTTGTATTTTTTCATATACTATATAGCAATGTCTTTCCTAACTATCCCAATTTTCTTACTTTACTCATTTTAGGAAACTTTTTCCTTTACATTTGTATGAGAGCGGTTTATAATAAAATTATAAAATTTAATTATCTTCGGGGCAGGGTGAAATTCCCGACCGGCGGTTATAGTCCGCGAGCGTAAGCTGATTTGGTGCAATTCCAAAACCGACAGTACAGTCTGGATGATAGAAGATACGGAAAATATATTTTATTAATTGTAGATTACAATTATTTCGATATACCTAACCTACTAGCCCGCTAGTCTATTTATCAAATTATTGTTATCTACATTTTATAAAATATCCATACCTTTATGTCCCGCTTTAAATGTTTTAAAGTGGTGTTTTTATTTTAAATTAAACAGCCAGTTGAGATTACTTTCTTAAGTTCCTAACTTAGCTAAAGATTTAAAAGTACCAACACCACTTAAACTACTAATGCGGTTATTTTTATGCCTTTTGAAGATGGAAAGAGGACAATATGTATAAAAAAAATACTCATTCACTTGTTTTAAGTGGGCTACTTGCCGTTATTGCACTACTTCTATCTTTTTTTAGTTTTGCTGTGCCATTTTTGCCACCATTTCTAAAATTTGATTTTACTTTTATCCCGCTATTTATGGCGTTGCTATTGATGAACTACAAACACGCTATATTAGTATCTCTGTTAAAAAACTTTTTACACATTGTACTAATCTCGCACGAGCCTGTGGGATCTATCGCCAATATCGTTGTGGAGTTTATCTTCCTTAGCATTATCGTTTTATTTTATAAAAAAGGTACGCTAAAAATTATTATCGGCGGAGTTCTAGCAACAATCACCATGACTATCTTTATGGCTCTGCTTAATTACTTTGTATTCCTACCTGCTTATGGCTATATTATGGATTTAACAGATATAGTAAAAAATGTAAAAGTCATCGTTACCGCAGGAATTATTCCTTTCAACCTTCTTAAAGGTATCTTAGTTACAGTTTTATTCTTTGTAACACTTCGAGTATATAAACGTATACCAAGCACTATTACAAGCAAATTCGCTTAAACTATAAATATCTATACCACTAAAAAAATTTCTAAGATTAATGTGAAAAATCAATCTTGTAGAAATAGTTATGTAATCAGCGGTATAGATATTTTTTTCTTATTTCCAATTTTAGTCTCCTCCTCTTCTTTTTTTAGATATTTTTAATCTTATTAAAAAAAAATTTTTAAAAAAATATATTTTAAAAGTTTTTATATATTTTACAATATATTTTTTCTTAAAAACCCGTTTTATTCTGTGTCTTCCCGACGAAAAATCTTACATTATTTATTTTATATTTTCCAATGTTTTTATATATATGGTTATCAATAAAATACTATATCCCTATAGATAAACTAAACTGTTTATGATACAATAACATTAGAAAATTAATTTTTTCTAATTTTATATAAGGAGATATTCATTATGAGAAAATATGAATTGTCCAAAGGACAAGAAGAACGTTTTAACGCTCTAGTTAGGGAAAAAGATAGATTAATAACTAAAGGTCTATACAAAGTCAAAGTTCCAAAACCACTTCATAGGGAATTTTATAGCTTTGGTTTAGAGGGGCTTCTTGTAAGCTTTCTTATACTAGAAGATGGTGGCATAGAAGCTTGCGACTTTGATAAATTTGCACTAACAGTTATAAAACGAAAACTTATCGATGAAATACGTCGTAGAAACAAAGAAAAAAGTGTTCCTATCGATTTCTTCGATAATACACTACTTCATTCTTGTAATAACGATAGAGATATTTTTGAAGTCGATCTTAATTCTTATTTAAAATCTATTTTAACAGAACAGGAATTAACTTTCCTAGAAGATTTCAAGAAAACTCAGGATATAAAGACAACGGCTAAAAATTTAAATCTATCCCTTTCTACATGCTATAGGTTGTTCAAAAGAATAAAAGAAATATATAAGCTGTTTCTATACAAAAGTGCTTAAATATTTTTCAACCCACAAAAAACAACAACACCGAAGTTCTATACCTCGGTGTTGTTGTCTATATTTATATTATTCTTCTACTTTTTTTCCTAAGTTTAACGAAATAATTAGTAAGATTGCTCCTAATACCGAACCTAGCACTAACGCTAATAAGTACATTATCGGATTACTTACTGCTCCTAAGTTCAACTTTTCTATTTTAATTTCTTTACCTTAATTTGTGGTAGCAACTCTTCAATTAGCTCCTTACTTCCTACACCAACAGAAAACGATGTTGCTCCCCCCGCTGCTGAGGCATATTTCAATGCTTCTGCATAATCTTTCGTCTCATTATATTTAGCTACAAACATCGCCAGCATACTATCTCCTGCCGCTACCGTTGAGACAATTTTACCTTCTGCAACATTAACTTCCAATACTTCACCATTTTCAGTTAACAACACCGCTCCTTTTGCTCCACGTGAAACAAGAACATTTTGAGCACCGCGCTCTTGTAATTTTCGAGCATAAACTAGGATTTCTTCCAAACCGTTTAGTGTTATTTCAAACATTTCTCCTAGTTCAAATTCATTTGGTTTAACAACAAATGGTTTGTATTGTAAGGTATCCAACACCAAATCTTTGTTGCTATCAACTACTAAAGTTGTTCCTTTTGTCGCTACTTTTTCTGCAATTTTCTTGAAATCTTCGAGTTCCATTCCTGCAATAACATTTCCTGATAAGAAAACTACATCTTCTGTCGTCAAAACATCTAGTTTTGCAAAAAATTCTGAGATATTTTCTGCGTTTACCGCACTACTTTGTCCATTAATTTCCGTTTCAGTATCGGTAGTAAGCTTCATATTAATACGGGTCGTTCCAAGAGTTTCAACAAAGTCATGTTCTATATCTAATTTATCTAATTCTGATTTAATGAAATATCCTGTAAAACCTGCAACAAAACCTAGTGCTTTTGTTTTTTCACCTATATTATTCAATAATATCGAAATGTTTATACCTTTCCCACCGACTACATACTTCGCTTCTTGCGTTCTATTTAATTTTCCAAGGTTAAAGTTACTAGCTTTTGTAAGCATATCTACTGCTGGGTTTAAAGTTATTGTATAATACATCTATGTTTCCTCCTTATCTTTTACTATTAATATATTAGCGTATTTTTCATAGTTTTCTGGCACATCGTAACTTACGATTGTTACTTCTTCTAAGTCCGCAAACTTGTGAAACTTGCGGTGATCAAACTTACTTTTATCTGCCAAAATATATTTTTTCTTACTATTTTTTATTGCTGCAGTTTTTATAAAAGCCTCATTCTCATCCGCAGTCGTTATACCAAAATTTTCATCAATACCATTACAACCAACAAAACACATATCAAAACTATAATTTTTCAATTGTTCAACCGCTGTATGACCAATTACAGCTTGTGTGGAATGTTTAAGCGTTCCACCTAATATAATAGTATGTATTTTATTATTAATAAGTCGTGGCAAGTGATAGGTAGAATTTGTTACGACTGTTATTTTCCTGTCGCGCAGATAATCAATCATTTCATAAGTAGATGTCCCTGCATCAAGATAAATAGTCTGACCTGATTGAACTACATTTTTGCAAAGATACTTTGCTACTTCTTTTTTCTCTGGTAAAAACTCCGTACGTTTTGCTTCAACACCTATTTCACTTCCTCGAGCAGAAGTACGCTTCATCGCTCCACCATGAGTTCTATACAATAAGTTCTTTTCTTCTAATCTTGTTAAATCCTTCTGATTGTTGCCTCAGATACCTCACAATAATCTATAAGTTCATGTAGACTAAGTGATCCTCGCTCTTCTAACAAGTTTAAAATTCTTTTCTGTCTTTCATTTACCATTTTTTCTTCTCCTTGACTCCCAAATTCATTATACTTAATATACAACGGTCTTTCAATCAAACTCAAGCAAAAACCACTCAAAAACAAGCGAAATAATTGCTTTTTTGAGTGGTTTTATTTTTATTTATGAGCGTTTTTTTGATTTGTTGAGCGAAAGAAAATTTTTACAAATTCAGAACCGGAATCTGTTTCTAATAAATTAGTTTTCAAAGACATTATCACAAAAACAAATATAATATTATAAAAAATTGTTATTATATCTATCGGAAAGAAATTCAGAGTATAAAACAATATAATTAACATGATTATAGAGATTGATGTAAATCCAATGTCACGCAAGCGTCGCGTAAAATTCGCTGTTATCGGAATAGCTAAAACAACCAAAACTACAAGTAAAACTAATCCCCAGAATGTTATATCTCTTAATTCTAGAATACTTTGTTCACGAGGGACTCCTATATCTCCACCTGCATCCAAGCGTTCTTTTATCACTACAAACGGAAAATAGAAAACATAAGTAAATACCCCGTCTATAACAAGAAAAAGTATCCCTATTATTCCTACAGGAAACCAATGCCCTGCTATTGATGTATATCCTTTAAAGTCTACAAATCCTCTAAAAAAGTCAGCAAAAGCAGAGAAAAAAGATACTTCTTTATTTCTTTGATCTATCATAACTAACCCCTCCGCAATAAATTTATATAACAAATATAATATTCAGACAACCTGTGGCTAGCTATCTTCTTGCAAAACTCAACTATTTATTAATCTATTTTTACATTTGCTAACGTTGTTTTTGCTTCTCCTAAAACATCGACTATCACTTGTTCTACTGAACGTATTTCATCGACAAGTCCTGCTATTTGGCCAGACATAACTGAACCATTTTCTACATCACCATCATAAACAGCTTTTCTTAAAGAACCTAGTGTTAATTCTTCTAATTCCATCAATGTTGACGATTGTGCTTCTAATTCATGATATCTTTTTGTCAGTTCATTTTTTATACCACGAACCGGTGCTCCAAATTTCATTCCTGTTAATGTTGTTGATGTGTCATCTGCTTCTACAATTAAGTTCTTATACTCTATTGAAATTGGACATTCGTGCGTAGCTAAAAAGACTGTTCCCATTTGAACTCCACTTGCTCCTAAACAAAATGCAGCAGCAACACCTCGACCATCAGCAATACCCCCAGCAGCAATCACAGGAATATTTACCGCTTTTGTTACTTGTGGTAAAAGCGCCATAGTTGTGCTTGTTCCAACATGACCTCCTGCTTCCATTCCTTCAACAACAACAGCAGCACAACCTAATTCTTCCATTTTTTTTGCTGCTTTTACCGATGGAATTACTGGAATAACTTTAACTCCCGCTTCTGTTAGACGTGGCATAAATTTTCTTGGAGTTCCTGCTCCTGTTGTAACTATTTTAACACCTTCTTCAATAACAACATCTATTATTTCATTGATATTAGGCATCATCAGCATTAAGTTAACCGCAAAAGGCTTTGTCGTTTGTTCTTTACATTTTTTTATTTGCTCACGTAGTTCTTCTGGTCTCATTCCACCAGAAGCTAATATTCCTAATCCTCCTGCATTAGAAACTGCACTAGCAAGTTCATAGCGTGCGATTTGAGCCATCGCACCTTGAAAAATAGGATATTTTATTCCTAATAATTGTGTAATTGTCATAACTTTGTCCTCCTTAATTTAGCACCTTTTTTGTTAAATGTTTTTTCTCTTTATTATTTTCTAGATATTTTGTTAACGTTATCTTTCTTTATATTATAACAATTATTTAGCTATTTTAAAAATGATATAAGAAAATAACCCTTTAGAATTCATATTAAATTATCATTTTTAGATAAATCTAATTAATTCTAAAAGGTTAATGGTTAAAACATAAATTTAGCTACTAAATAACATGCTATCATAAGAATAACCGATGATAAAAAGCACGCTGTAAAAACACGCAAACCGCGTTCTTTAATAACTTTGAAGTTAACACTCATTCCTAAAGACGCCATCGCCATACCTAAAAATATATATGCTGCATCTACTAAATACGGGGTTAATGGTTTTAAGAAACTTACATAACTTCCTAATATACTCATGGCTATAAAACCTAAAATAAAGTAAGGCATCGGCATTTTCCCTTGAGCATCACTATTTGAACGGCGATTAATTACAACAAGGACTATAGCTACTACTATCAACATAAGAACGCGAGATAACTTCGTCAGTATAGCTGTATCAAGTGCAACCTGTCCTCCTGCCCCACCTGCAGCAACAGCATGAGCTATTTCATGAAGACTTCCTCCGGTAAACACACCGTAATTATAAGGTTCCAAGTTTAGATACGGTTTCACTCCTACTTCTATTAACGTAAATACCGTCCCAAGTATCGCTACTACCGCAACAGCAAGAACACTATTGTCAGTTTTTGCTCGCAGTTGGCCACTAACGCCCATAACTGCAGCCGCTCCACAAATACCACAACCACATGCTGAAAGCAAAGCTAATTCATGATCCACTTTGAAAAGGCGGCACATATAATAAGTTAATAAAATCATAAATAAGACTATAAAAAATGCCAAAACTAAAGTTTTCTTACCTTCCAAAAGCAATCTATCCAAAGCTAGTTTGAATCCTAATAAAATAATTCCTAGACGCAAAAATTTATTACTGATAAAAGGAATCTCTCCTTTTACCTGCTCCTTTAATCCAGTAAACATCTGTAATACCATTCCTATTACTAAAGCTATTACCAAATGTCCAAATAATTTTAATGTCGGAACCTGTGCTAGATATTTCGCCGCCATAGAAACAAAAAACATCAATAATAACGTATAGTAAAAACTAATACTTTTAAATCTTTCCATGCATTATCTCCTTATACTTTTCTAATTTTATTATACTCCTGAAAT
>ERZ773014.142-NODE-142-length-46948-cov-15.814151_pt1 | contig 46948 bp, 56 predicted proteins | sample MGYA00580841_ERZ773014 | MGnify/ENA primary metagenome ERZ773014 (study PRJEB29015, sample SAMEA2737989) | human oral metagenome | biome: human oral; feature: human-associated habitat; material: dental | place: China | collected 2067 ... | reverse complement strand
TCGAGAGAATCGCATCAAAAACGCCTGTTTTTCAAATAGTCATAGTAACATTGCACTCTCAAATGACAAGCGCCCTTTGTTTGTGCAGATTCCAGCAACCTCAAGCGCTTCGCTCGTTTCCACTTCGTTACCCGTCCAATGCCTACGACCGACTAACTTCTTCTTTTGCAGAGGGATATTTGCTGACAATTTTCTCCCTCACCAACGTATTCTGACCACCTCGGAACGTATTACAACCACCTCACCAACGTATTCTAACCACCTCGGAACGTATTACGACCACCTCCCTAACGTATTCTGACCACCTCGGAACGTATTTCGACCACCTCACCAACGTATTCTGACCACCTCGGAACGTATTAAGGGCCGCCTCGGAACATCCTTCCGATACATAGAAAAGAGGGGCGGAGCACCCTTGTTGCTGGGTGTCCGTCCCTCTCTTGCGGTGTTTACAGCGCGGCTCCGGGGGGAAGGGGGCGCCGCGTGCGGGGGACTCTCTTAGTCGATGAGTCCTTCTTCGCGTGCCTGATCCTCGCCCGACTGGGTGATGAGCTTGTAGCCCTTGCCGTGGATGTTGATGATCTCGATGTTGGGATCGTCGCGGAGCAGCTTGCGCAGCTTGGTGATGTAGACGTCCATGCTGCGGGCGTTGAAGTAGTTGTCGTCTACCCAGATGGTCTTCAGGGCGTAGTTACGCTCCAGCACCTCGTTGGCATGGGCGCAGAGGAGGGTCAGCAGCTCGCACTCTTTGGTGGTGAGCTTGGTCATCTTCTCGCCGATGGTGAGGGTCTGCTTCTGGGTGTCGAACATGAACTGGCCGATGCGATAGAAGGGCACGTCTTTGGGCTTCTTGCCCTTGACGCGGCGCAGGATGGCTTCGATGCGCGAGAGGAGCACCTCCATGCTGAAAGGCTTCGTGAGGTAGTCGTCGGCGCCGTTCTTGAAGCCCTCGAGCACGTCCTCGTTCATCGTCTTGGCGGTGAGGAAGACCAGGGGCACGTCGGGGTTGATCTGGCGGATGTCCTGCGCCAGGGTAAAGCCGTCCTTCTTGGGCATCATCACGTCCAAGAGGCAGATGTCATACTTGGCTTCGGAAAAGCCCTTCAGACCTGCTTCGCCATCGGTGAAGAGGTCGGTGGTAAAACCTTTGGCCTGGAGGTATTCGCGGAGGATCATACCCAGGTTCTCGTCGTCTTCGCAGAGGAAGATTTTCAATTTTTCATCCATCATAATGCTTGTACTATTTAATGAGTGGTAAAGTGATAATGAATTTGGTTCCTGATTTCGATTCCTGTTGTTCGGCGCGGATCGTGCCGCCGTGATCTTCGACGATCTTGTGGACATAGGCCAGGCCCAGTCCGAAGCCTTTCACGTCGTGCACATTGCCGGTGGGGACACGATAGAAGCGAACGAAGATCTTCTTCAGGTGTTCTTTTTTGATGCCGATCCCGTTGTCCTCGATGAGGAATTGGAGCTTGCCGTTCTCGTTGCGGGTGCGGGCCATGAGGCGCAGGGGCACTTCCTTTCGGCGATACTTGACGGCGTTGTCCAGCAGGTTGAAGAGCACGTTGGTCAGGTGCATCTGATCGGCGTAGATGGTGGAGTCCAAGGCGCCGAGATCGAGGTCGATCGTGCCGCCATATTTCTCCACCTTGAGCGTGAAGGTGCTCACCACGGAGGCCAGGAGGTCGTTCGCGTCGATCTCCTTGAGCTTGAGCGCCGTCTTCTGTCGTTCAAAGAGCGACATCTGCAAGACCTTCTCCACGAGGAAGCCCAGTCGCCGCGATTCGTCGTTGATGACGGTCGAGATGTGTTTGAACACCTCGGGTTGCTTCGTGAGATCCGTGTCGCGGAGCATCTGGGCGGCCAGTGAGATGGTCGATACGGGCGTCTTGAGCTCGTGGGTCATGTTGTTGACGAAGTCGGTTTTCATCTCCGAGAGTCGCTTCTGGCGGAAGATGATATAGATGGTGGTGATGAACGTGACGAGCAGGATGAACGAGAACACGATCGAAGGCACCAAGAAGGAGACCGACCCCGAGATGTAGTCGCGCTTCGTAGGGAAATAGACCTTGAGGTAGTTCCACTTCGAGGGCGGATCGTTGGGGTAGAGCACCTGCGTGACCACGTCGGCAGCTCGGGGAGGCTTCTCGAACGATTCGTTTTGATAGACCGTCACGCCGTCCTTGTTCACCACGGCGAAAATGTAGGGCAGATCCAGGCCGCTGTTGATGAGCTCAGCGCGGAGGTAGCTGTCGAGTGTATGGAAGTCCACGCGTTCATTGATGGGCTTGAGGTAGGCCGTGTAGACCAGATCATAGAGCACCTCGTCGATCAGTCCGGCCTGATACTGGTAGCGCTTCAGCAGGTTCTTCTGTTGCTCCTCGGAAGCGCGGATGATGGTGTTCTTATGCGGCGGGTTGGCGGTGACGGTTTTGGTCGAGATCTCGATATGCTCGAAACCGCTGTCGGGGCCGCCTTGGATGTAGACCTCGCTGTGGGTGATGTTCTGGGCGATGGCCTGTCGGTCGGGAGGGTTCTTATACATGAAGCTGCTGCCATAGGTGTCGATGTCCTCCTCCATGTATTTGCGGGCCTCGTCTTTCTCCAGCGCCGATGAGACTTCCTCAAGGCAGTGGCGCACGGTGGCGTCGAACTGCTCGTTGCTGGTCTTCATAATGATGCTGATGTAGTTGACTTGCAGATAGAGCAACCCCGCAAAGGCGAAGGCCATCACTATGGCAAGCATCCAAATCGTTGACTTCTTCATTCTCTTCTGTTTCCTGTCCCCGTTTTTAACACAACAAAGAACGGGTATTTCGGTTTAACATTTTACGAAGGGGTAAAAAAATGAGCGTAGCGGGATCAGGGTGCAGGATCGTTTTCGTGGGTGTATATATATAGGTACAGGCCGGTTGGCCTTGGATGGCGCATACCGTGCCCCCTCGGAAGGCGGCCTTTTTCACTTTGCCCTAACTCGGAGCCTCCCCCGAAAAGGCAGAATCTTACTGCCTACTTACCTTTGCCCCCGAAGAAAAAATGATCATTCCCTCGAAAACGAATCAAATAGAAATGGAACGCGATACCCTTGTGCGACTCGAAAACGTGGAGCTGACCTTGGACAGCGATGTCATCCTCCGCGACGCCACCTTCTCGCTCCTCAGCGGTGAGTTTGTTTACGTCATCGGACGTGTCGGATCGGGCAAAAGCAGTCTCCTGCGCGCCCTCTACGCCGAGCTGCCCGTAGCCGGTGGCCAGGCCTCCATCATGGGATACGACCTGCACGGCATCAGCCTTCGCGACACGGCCGGACTGCGCCGCCGCCTCGGCATCGTCTTCCAGGACTTTCAGCTGCTCACTGATCGCACCGTTCGGCGCAACCTCGAGTTCGTCCTCCGTGCCACCGGATGGAAAAACCCCGACGACATCGATCGACGCATCACCGAGACACTCCGCCAAACCGGTATCCCCGACAAAGCCGAGCGCATGCCTCACGAACTCTCCGGCGGCGAACAGCAACGCGTGGCCATCGCCCGCGCCCTACTCAACATGCCCGCCATCATCTTAGCCGATGAGCCTACAGGCAATCTCGATCCGGAAACAGGCCGGCACATCGTCCGACTCCTCCACGACATCTGCCGCAGCGGTACGGCGGTCGTCATGACCACACATAACTACGACCTCGTCCGTCGCTATCCTGCACGCGTTGTCAAATGTGAAGACGGTCGCCTCACCTCCCTCGAGGCACCCATCGAATCAGCAAACATCATCACTCCCTAACCCCCTAAAAACATTACCCACATGAACGTATTGAAATTCGGAGGCACCTCCGTCGGCTCCGCTGAACGGATCAAAAACGTGGCGCGCCTCATCACCACCGGCGACGAGCCACGCATCGTCGTCCTCTCCGCCATGGCCGGCACGACCAACGCCCTTGTCGAAATAGCCGACTACCTCTACAAGAAAAACCCCGACGGCGCCAACGAGGTCATCAACCGCCTCTCGCTCAAATACGCCGAGGCAATCAACGACCTCTACGCAACGCCCGAATACCGCCAGCGCGCTGAAGAGAGCGTCACGGCGCATTTCGATCTCATTCGCTCACTCATCAAGGACATGTTCACCTCCTTCGAGGAGCGTATCATCTTGGCCCGTGGCGAACTCATGTCCACCGAAATGATGCACCTCTACCTCGCTGAGCAGGGCATCACCTCCACTCCCCTATCGGCCCTCGACTTCATGCGCACCGATAAGAATGCCGAGCCGGACGCCTTCTTCATCAAGGAGAACCTCCTCAACCTCCTCGATCAGTATCCCGACGAAAAGCTCTTCATCACCGAAGGCTATATCTGTCGCAATGCCTATGGCGAGATCGACAACCTCCAGCGTGGTGGCAGCGACTACACCGCTTCGCTCATCGGGGCCGCCGTCCGCGCCTCCGAAGTGCAGATCTGGACCGACATCGATGGCATGCACAACAATGACCCACGTATCGTCGAGGGTACCACGCCCGTTCATCGCCTCAATTTCGACGAGGCCGCCGAGCTGGCCTACTTCGGCGCCAAGATCCTCCACCCCACCTGCATCCTGCCCGCTAAGCAGAGTAACATTCCCGTCCGCCTGCTCAACACCATGCAGCCCGACGCTCCCGGAACGCTCATCTCAAATGAGACAGATCGTGGAACAATCAAAGCCGTCGCCGCCAAAGACAACATCACCGCCATTTGGATCAAAAGCGGACGCATGCTCCTGGCCACCGGCTTTATGCGCAAAGTCTTCGAGACGTTCGAGAACCATCGCACCCCTGTCGATATGGTCACCACCTCCGAAGTGGGCATCTCCGTCACCATCGACAACCCCAAGCACCTCGAAGAAATCGTTGACGACCTCAAGCGCTACGGTACCGTCACCGTCGACCGTGATCTGGTCATCGTCTGTGTCGTTGGCGACCTCTCCTGGCAGCATCTCGGCCTCGAAGTCCGCATCATCAGTGCCCTTCGCGACATTCCAGTCCGCATGATCTCCTACGGCGGCAGTAATTACAACCTCTCTCTCCTTATCCCCGCTGCCGACAAAGCGCGCGCGCTCCGGGCTCTCAGCCGCCACCTCTTCGACGCGCCAGAAGCCACCGCAGAGCAATGAATTCACGAATAAATATGCGAACCATTACTACTCATCGAAGCGTCGGGAAAGCCGCTTTCTTGCTCTTCTTCCCCGCTGTTGCCCTCCTATTACAATCAGCTGTCACGCTCTACTTACATGCCGTTGCGCTCTACATAGCCGCACTCGTCCTCCCCATGACCATCCTCCCTCCGACTGCCCTACTCCTTTATCGGCGATATGGTCTGCCCGCGGGTGTTGTCGTCAAATATGCCCTCGTTTCCCTCGTGCTTATCACCCTCTCCACCCTTCTCCCTCTGCTCTTCTCCAGCGTGTGACACTGTCAGCATCCTTTATCCCCAATCGGTCCATTAGAGCAATCCACCACTTCCTAAATCATAGTGCTTGATCGAGAGGTATTCTAATGACCGATTTGGGGATGAATCGTATCCATGTGAAAGTGTGAAGCCGCTTCGCTCCTCCTGTCCTCCTCTTATCCAAACGCAGAAAATCCCATCAAGATCTCATTAGGCCCTTCGTAACGTGAGTTCGATGTAGGAATAAAGCCAGCAAGAAAGTTTCTACGGAAGCCACGCGATGGCCAAAGTGCTCTATCAAAGACATCCTTCCGGGATAAGGATCCTCATTTTCTTTCGCCGAATCCGCATTTTGTAACATGGGAAACAAACATCTCGATCGAAAGCAACCAAGATCAATCGAAATACACCTCTCATAAATACCCCAGAGTTTTCTCTCACGAGTTGTCCCTTTGTCGGAAATGATGGCGTTACAAAAACTATCTTGCCCCTCCCAAATACGTCGTTTCCCATCCCTCGCTATCCATGTTCTTGCAACACGGAATGCCTTGAAACCCAAATTCATTTCACGTCTCCATTTGCGGGATAGAAAATAGCGCGTATCTTTGCCACCCGAATTTGGAATAAGAAAAAACGTAAACGTGTTTAAACAGTAGAAAGATGCCTACAATTCAACAGTTAGTAAGAAAAGGCAGAGAGTCACTCGTCGTGAAGGGCAAGTCTCCTGCTCTTGATGCCTGTCCACAGCGAAGAGGTGTGTGCGTGCGCGTCTATACGACCACGCCGAAGAAGCCTAATTCTGCGATGCGTAAAGTGGCTCGTGTTCGTCTGACCAATCATAAGGAGGTGAACTCCTATATTCCGGGTGAGGGGCACAACCTACAAGAGCACTCCATCGTTATGGTACGTGGTGGCCGTGTGAAAGATCTGCCAGGTGTTCGCTATCATATTGTTCGTGGCACGCTCGATACAGCGGGTGTAGCAGGACGTACGCAGCGTCGTTCAAAGTATGGTGCTAAGCGTCCGAAGCCGGGAGCTGCTCCGGCTGGAAAGACCGCAGGGAAGGGTAAGAAGTAAAGTACACTGCGAGAGAGAAGATATAAGAGTTCGAAATTTCATAATCGGTTTGAGTGATTGGGATAGATAGAGATTGATGACATTGAGGGTTGAGTAAATGACTCGGAGGAGTCGTTGAAGACAGGATAAAGAATCAACAACCAAGCGCGAAAACGAAAATTCTGAAGACAAATGAGAAAATCAAAGCCAAAGAAACGGCAGATCCTCCCGGATCCTGTCTATGGTGATGTGCGGGTTACAAAGTTTGTAAACCATCTGATGTACGACGGTAAGAAAACAGTGTCGTACGAAATCTTTTATACCGCATTGGAACGCGTGAAGGCAAAAATGCCAAACGAAGAGAAGTCAGCGCTCGAAATTTGGAAGGCGGCGCTCGAAAATATAACCCCACAAGTGGAAGTGAAGTCTCGCCGAGTAGGCGGAGCTACATTTCAGGTCCCTACTGAGATCCGCCCGGATCGTAAGGAGTCCATTTCAATGAAAAATTTAATAGAGTACGCTCGCAAACGCGGGGGAAAGTCGATGTCGGAAAAGCTGAGTGCCGAGATCGTCGATGCGTTCAATAGTCAAGGTGGCGCATTCAAACGTAAGGAAGACATGCACCGCATGGCTGAAGCCAACCGTGCGTTTGCCTATTTCCGTTTCTAACAATGAGCAATAAAAAAGAAGATGAGTAAGGCTGACGAAATACTGAAATATACACGGAATATCGGTATCATGGCGCATATCGATGCCGGGAAAACAACGACATCGGAACGTATTCTTTTTTACACAGGTCTAACACACAAGATCGGTGAGGTGCACGATGGTGCCGCTACGATGGACTGGATGGCGCAGGAACAGGAGCGAGGAATCACGATTACGTCTGCTGCTACTACGACTTTCTGGAACTACAATAAAGAGAAGTACAAAATCAATTTGATTGACACCCCCGGACACGTAGACTTTACCGTTGAGGTGGAGCGCTCTCTACGTATCTTAGACGGAGCCGTGGCAGCGTTTTGTGCTGTAGGTGGGGTTGAGCCACAGTCGGAGACGGTATGGCGTCAAGCTGATAAATACAATGTGCCTCGTATCGGGTATGTGAACAAAATGGATCGTTCGGGTGCCAACTTCTTTGAAGTGGTACGTCAGGTACATGACGTGCTGGGTGCTACACCTTGTCCGATTCAAATACCGATTGGTGCGGAAGAAAGCTTTAAAGGCGTCGTTGATTTGGTGACGATGAAGGCGATCTATTGGCACGACGAGACGATGGGCGCCGAGTATGAAATCGATGAGATTTCGGCTGATTTACAAGCTGAGGCGCAAGAATGGCGTGACAAGATGCTGGAAACCATTGCGGAATTTGATGATGCTGTGATGGAGAAGTATTTCGATGATCCGTCGAAGATTACTGAAGATGAAATTCGTGCTGCTATTCGCAAGGGGACGCTGTCAATGAAGATCAACCCGATGATATGTGGGTCTTCTTTTAAGAATAAAGGTGTGCAGACTTTGCTTGACGCTGTTTGTGCATACTTGCCTAGTCCGGCGGATACACCGGCAGTGACTGGACATGATCCGCGCAATTCAGAGGTCGTAATTGAGCGTAAACCTCTTCCTGAAGAGCCCTTGACAGCACTGGCATTTAAGATTGCCACGGATCCTTATGTGGGTCGTTTGTGCTATTTCCGCGTATATTCTGGAGAGGTAATAGCGGGGTCGTATGTTTTGAATACACGCTCTGACAAGAAGGAGCGTATCTCTCGTTTGTTCCAAATGCACTCGAACAAACAGAATCCAATGGAAAAAATTGGTTGTGGAGATATTGGAGCTGGTGTCGGTTTCAAAGATATACGTACAGGTGATACACTTTGCGACGAAAACCATCCGATTACTCTCGAATCAATCGAATTTCCCGATCCAGTTATAGGTGTTGCGGTTGAGCCTAAGACACAGAAGGATCTTGATAAATTGGGAGTAGGCTTAGCCAAGTTGGCGGAAGAAGATCCAACATTCCGTGTAGAGACGAATGAAGAGACGGGACAAACCGTTATTCGCGGTATGGGCGAACTCCATCTTGAAATTATTATCGATCGTTTGCGCCGTGAGTTTAAAGTTGAATGTAATCAGGGACGCCCACTTGTATCGTATAAGGAGGCTATCACAAAGCCGGTTGAGCTGCGTGAAGTTTACAAGAAGCAGACAGGTGGTCGTGGTAAATTTGCTGATATCATTGTGCGTCTCGAGCCTGCTGATCCTGATTTTGAAGGCCACTTGCAATTTGTGGATGAAGTGAAAGGTGGAAACGTTCCCAAAGAGTTCATTCCGTCCGTGCAGAAAGGTTTTGAGAAGGCAATGACTAACGGTGTACTGGCGGGTTATCCTTTGGATAGCATGAAGGTGACGTTGATAGATGGCTCTTTCCATCCGGTGGACTCTGACCAATTGTCATTCGAGATATGTGCTATTCAGGCCTTCAAGAATGCATCAGAGAAGGCGGCTCCTGTTCTTATGGAACCCATTATGAAGCTGGAGGTTGTTACTCCAGAGGAAAATATGGGAGATGTGATTGGTGACTTAAACAAGCGTCGTGGACAAGTCGAGGGTATGGAGTCAAGCCGTACAGGCACTCGCATCGTAAAAGCAAAGGTGCCGTTAGCTGAGACCTTTGGCTATGTGACAGCTTTGCGTACTATCACCTCTGGTCGTGCAACATCGTCTATGCAATTCTCTCACTATGCCCAGGTATCCCCATCAATTGCCAAGCAAGTGTTGACAGAGGTGCAAGGTCGGGTTGATTTGATTAAATAATACAGTAACATAGCGATATGAGCCAAAAAATCAGAATAAAATTAAAGTCTTACGATTATTCTTTAGTTGATAAATCGTCAGAGAAGATTGTGAAGACAGTAAAGGCTACCGGTGCCGTAGTAAGCGGCCCTATCCCCTTGCCAACACATAAGCGGATTTTTACCGTGAATCGCTCGACTTTCGTTAACAAGAAGTCGCGTGAGCAGTTTGAACTCTCTTCGTATAAGCGTTTGATAGACATCTATAGTTCAACTGCGAAGACGGTAGATGCGTTGATGAAACTAGAGCTCCCCAGTGGTGTAGAGGTTGAAATAAGAGTGTGAAATAGTTTAATAGATAAGCGAAATGCCAGGATTGTTAGGAAAAAAAATCGGAATGACATCCATTTTCAGTACCGAGGGAAAGAATCTTCCATGTACTGTTATCGAAGTAGGTCCTTGTGTAGTTACGCAAATAAAAACCGTAGAGAATGACGGCTACGAGGCAATTCAGTTGGGCTTTCAAGAGAAGAAAGAAAAGCATACGACAAAGCCGGAAGCTGGCCATTTCAAGAAAGCGGGTGTAGCTCCACAAAGATACTTGGCTGAGTTCAAAAATTTCAACGCTAAGTATAAGCTTGGCGATGTACTCACAGTGGATTTCTTGAATGACACAACATATGTAGACGTCGTCGGTACTTCTAAAGGGAAGGGTTTTCAAGGAGTCGTTAAACGTCATGGATTTGGTGGCGTAGGTCAGAGTACGCACGGACAGCATAATCGTGCTCGTAAACCAGGCAGTATCGGTGCCTGTTCTTATCCAGCAAAGGTGTTTAAAGGTACACGTATGGGAGGGCAGATGGGTAATGTTCGTGTAACTGTCCAAAATTTGGAAGTGATCAAGATCCTTCCGGAGAATAACCTTCTGCTAGTGAAAGGTTCTATTCCGGGAGCGAAAGGTTCAATCGTATTAATAGAGAAGTGAGTGTATGATACTGAGCGTATTGAATAGAAGAGGAGAAGATACTGGTAGAACCGTAGAATTAAGTGACGCTGTATTTGGTATCGAACCGAGTGACCACGCCATCTATTTGGATGTAAAACAATATATGGCTAACAATCGTCAAGGAACACATAAATCAAAGGAGAGGAGTGAGGTCTCTGGAAGTACACGTAAACTTATCCGCCAAAAAGGTGGTGGAGGAGCTCGTAGAGGGGATATTAATTCTCCTGTACTTGTAGGTGGTGGGCGTGTTTTTGGCCCGAGACCGCGCGATTATAGTTTTAAGCTAAATAAGAAGGTAAAGCTCCTAGCACGTAGATCAGCTCTTTCTCATAAAGCAAAAGACAATGCAATTATGATTGTCGAGGATTTTACGATGGATGTTCCGAAAACTAAGGAGTTCATAGCGATAGTGAAGGATTTAAAGTTGGAGGGCAAGAAAATGTTGTTCGTGCTTCCTGAGAACAATCGTGCTATTTATCTGTCGGCACGTAATCTATCCCAGACTAGGGTGATGAATGTCTCAGAATTAAATACTTATCGGGTAATGGATGCTGCGGCTCTTGTGTTTACAGAGAAATCGATAGCAGTGGTTGAACAACTTTTAAATGCGTAAGGAGGCGAAATGATGGGATTAATTATTAAGCCGATATTAACAGAAAAGCAAACTCTAATCACAGAAAAAAGGCCAAATCGCTATGGATTTTATGTGACTCCTGACGCGAATAAATTAGAAATTAAGAGGGCCGTTGAGGAACTGTATAAGGTGAGTGTAGAGAGCGTAAATACGATGAACTATTTCGGTAAACGAAAGAGTCGTTATACGAGATCTGGTGTTATCAATGGTAAGCAATCTGCTTATAAAAAGGCAATCGTTTCACTAAAAGAGGGAGAGGTGATTGACTTCTTTGTGAATATTTAATAGAGAAAAAAATGGGTATACGTAAATTAAAGCCCACATCACCGGGGCAGAGGCATAAGGTTATTAGTGCATTTGATAAGATTACCGCAAGTGCACCGGAGAAGTCTCTTGTTGTAGGTAAGAAGAAAACAGGAGGACGAAATAACACTGGTAAAATGACTATGCGTTATATCGGTGGAGGACATAAACGTCGTTTTCGTCTTATTGATTTTAAGAGAAATAAAGATGGCGTTCCGGCAACAGTAAGATCTATAGAATACGATCCTAACAGGACCTCTCGTATTGCGTTGCTGTATTATGCCGATGGAGATAAACGATATATCGTGGCACCAAACGGCTTGGAGGTTGGTCAGACAGTAATGTCTGGAAAAGATGCTACTCCTGAGATAGGAAATTCGTTGCCTATGCAAAATATTCCGGTCGGCACGATTATTCATAACATAGAACTTCGTCCTGGGCAAGGGGCTAAGTTGGTTCGTTCCGCAGGTGCATTTGCACAATTAACATCAAAAGAAGGGACTTATACGGTCATAAAGATGCCTTCAGGTGAAACTCGGAGAATACTTTCTGCATGTAAAGCTACGGTGGGAAGCGTGGGAAATTCTGATCATGCTCTTGAAAAATCAGGGAAGGCTGGACGCTCAAGATGGTTGGGACGTCGTCCGCATAATCGCGGTGTTGTAATGAATCCAGTAGATCACCCGATGGGGGGTGGTGAAGGACGTGCTTCAGGAGGTCTTCCTCGTTCTCGGAAGGGCTTATACGCAAAGGGACTAAAAACAAGAGCTCCTCAAAAAGCGTCTTCTAAGTATATCATTGAGAGAAGAAAGAAATAAACTGATTAGTTGAGAGAATATGAGTCGTTCGCTAAAAAAAGGTCCATATATCAATATTAAATTGGAGAAGAAAGTCTTGGTCATGAATGAATCGGGCAAAAAAGCTGTGGTAAAAACGTGGGCAAGAGCATCAATGATATCTCCTGATTTTGTAGGACATACTATAGCCGTCCATAACGGAAATAAGTTTATACCAGTGTTTATTACTGAAAACATGGTAGGGCACAAATTGGGAGAATTCTCACCGACACGTATATTTCGAGGACATGCCGGGAATAAGAAGTAAAATAATAGAAAGGTAAATATAGAATGGGCAAGAGAAAGAAGGTATCAGCAGACGCCAGAAAAGAGTCCCTGAAGAATGTCTCTTTTGCTAAGTTGCGAAATGTGCCTAGTTCACCTCGTAAGATGCGCTTGATCGTTGATACGATTCGTGGTATGGAAGTATTCAGAGCATTAGGTGTATTGAGATTCTCAAATAAAGATGCAGCGATACCGGTGGAAAAGCTTCTTCGTTCAGCTATCGCTAATTGGGAACAAAAAAATGAACGTCGGGCTGAAAGTGGAGAACTATTTGTTGTATCTGTAAATGTAGATGCTGCGACGACCCTTAAACGTATGCGTCCCGCTCCCCAAGGAAGAGGTTTCCGCATTAGGAAACGTTCGAACCACATAACATTGTTCGTTGATACAAAGAATACGGCCTCTAAGGAGTTGATTGTAAGTGATAAGAATAAGGACGATCAAAATTAAGAATAGATGGGACAGAAAATAAATCCGATTAGTAATCGTTTGGGTATCATTCGAGGTTGGGATTCTAACTGGTATGGGGGTAATAGCTATGGAGATACATTGCTGGAAGATAGTAAAATCCGCAGTTATCTGAATACCCGTCTGGCTAAAGCAAGTGTATCACGGATTGTTATCGAGCGCACGTTAAAACTTGTAACGATTACAGTGTGTACTTCACGTCCAGGTATCATTATAGGTAAGGCAGGTGCAGAAGTGGATAAGCTGAAAGAGGAATTGAAGAAAATCACAAATAAAGATGTGCAGATTAATATCTTTGAAGTGAAACGTCCGGAATTGGACGCCGTGATTGTTGCTAATAATATTGCTCGTCAGCTAGAAGGAAAGATTGCGTATCGCCGTGCCATTAAGATGGCAATAGCTTCGACCATGAGGATGGGAGCGGAAGGAATTAAGATACAGGTTTCAGGACGGTTAAATGGTGCCGAAATGGCGCGTTCAGAAATGTATAAGGAGGGTCGTACACCTCTCCACACGTTTCGGGCGGATATCGATTATGCATTGGCTGAAGCCTTGACAAAGGTTGGTCTGATCGGTGTTAAGGTTTGGATTTGTCGTGGAGAGATATACGGCAAAAAGGATCTAGCTCCCTCTTTTTCTACACCTCGGGATTTTACACGCCGTGCAGGAGATGGCGGTGTGAGACGCGATAACCGTGGAGGTAAATCATATAGAAGGAGGGATAGAGATAGGATTAGTCGTTAATTTGAATAAAACAGGATTATGTTACAACCGAAGAAAACTAAATACAGGAGGTCTCAGAAGGGGCGCGCAAAGGGTTGTGCGCAACGAGGTAACCAGTTAGCTTTTGGTTCATTTGGCATCAAGTCATTAGGAACAAAATGGATTACTGGTAGACAAATTGAAGCCGCGCGTATTGCTGTTACAAGGCATATGCAGCGTCAGGGGCAGGTTTGGGTTCGTATCTTTCCAGATAAACCGATTACAAAGAAGCCGTTAGACGTACGTATGGGTAAAGGAAAAGGAAATCCGGAAGGATTTGTAGCCTCGATTACACCGGGACGTCTTATCTTTGAAGTAGAAGGAGTTTCTTTTGAAATAGCAAAGGAGGCATTACGTCTGGCTGCTCAGAAGCTTCCGGTAACGACGAAATTTGTTGTTCGTCATGATTATGATATGCAGAATGAAATGGCATAAACGTTATGAAGATAAAGGAAATAAGAGAATTGAGCATTAAGGAGCTGCATGAAAGGATTGATGCAGAAACCTCTTCTCTGAATCAGAATAGGATTAATCATAGTATTTCGCCGCTGGACAATCCCTCTGCTATTAAGGAACAGCGTCGTTCTATTGCTAGATTAAATACGGAGTTGCGTCAACGTGAATTGAATGACAATAAGGTTTGATATGGGAACAAGAAACTTGAGAAAAGAAAGAACGGGGGTCGTCTTTAGCAACAAGATGGATAAAAGCATTACTGTTGCTGTACGATGGAAGGAGAAGCATCCCATTTATGGCAAGTTTGTCAATAAGACAAAGAAATATCATGCCCATGACGAAAGGAACGAATGTAATGAGGGTGATACTGTAAGAATTATGGAGACGCGTCCGTTGAGTAAGACGAAAAGATGGCGTTTGGTTCAGATCATAGAAAGGGCAAAATGATATGATACAGCAGGAGACAAGATTAGTAGTAGCCGATAATAGTGGGGCTAAAGAAGCCCTCTGCATCCGTGTTTTAGGAGGTACGCGTAAACGCTATGCTACCGTTGGCGATATTATAGTTGTAACGGTGAAGAGTGTAATCCCTTCGAGCGATATGAAAAAAGGGGCAGTCTCAAAGGCAATTATTGTGCGGACGAAAAAAGAGATCCGTCGTCAAGACGGTTCTTATATTCGTTTCGATGATAATGCTTGTGTATTGCTTAATCAGGCTGGGGAAATTAGGGGAAGTCGTATTTTTGGACCTGTTGCTCGTGAGCTGCGTGGGGCTAATATGAAGATTGTTTCATTGGCACCAGAGGTGCTGTGATTTATAAAGGAATTGATGCAATGAGTAAGTTACATGTAAAGAAAGGGGATACCGTTTACGTAAATACAGGAGAAGATAAAGGAAAGACTGGGCGTATTCTGGAAGTCCTTGTAAAAGAGAATAGAGCGGTTGTAGAGGGTATCAATATTGTAACGAAACATACAAAACCTAATGCACAAAATCCTCAGGGGGGCCGTGTTACGAAAGAGGCTTCGATCCATATTTCTAATTTGAATTTGTTGGATCCAAAGAGTGGAAAGCCTTCGCGTATTGGTCGTAAAGAGGTGGATGGGAAATTAGTCCGTTATATGAAAAGATCAGGAGAGGAAATAAAGTAATGGGTGCGATTGCTACAGTAAAACAAGATTATAGAGAGAGGATTGTCCCAGCTCTAAAGAAAGAATTTGACTACTCCTCAGTGATGCAGGTTCCTGTACTGAAGAAAATAGTGATCAATCAGGGGCTGGGGATGGCTACGGCTGATAAGAAAATCATTGATGTCGCAATTGATGAGCTATCTCTTATTACGGGCCAAAAAGCTATTGCTACTTATTCGAAGAAAGATATTTCAAACTTCAAACTTCGTAAGAAGATGCCTATTGGTGTGATGGTTACTCTCCGTCATGATAGGATGTATGAATTTTTAGAGCGTTTGATACGTGTTGCTTTACCACGTATCAGGGATTTTAGAGGCATTGAGAGCAAACTTGATGGCAGAGGAAATTACACTTTAGGCATCGAGGAGCAGATTATCTTCCCAGAGATAAATATCGATAATATCACAAAGATATTGGGAATGAATATCACTTTTGTGACTTCTGCGAAGACGGATGAAGAAGGATTTGCTCTTCTTCGTGAATTTGGGCTGCCTTTTAGAAATATTAAAAAGAATCAAGCGTAATGGCGAAGGAATCAATGAAAGCTCGTGAAATGAAACGGGCAAAATTAGTGGCCAAGTATGCTGCTAAACGTGCGCAGTTGAAGAAAGAAGGGAATTATGAGGCCTTGCAGGCGATCCCCAAAAATGCTTCACCTGTTCGTCTACACAATCGTTGTAAAATAACGGGACGGCCTAAAGGGTATATGCGTCAATTTGGTATCTCGCGTATTCAGTTTCGTGAGATGGCTTCGCATGGATTAATCCCTGGTGTAAAGAAGGCTAGTTGGTGAAAGAGAGTGATAAATATTGTCCAGATTCGCTGGATTAATTTAAACGAGATATGACAGATCCCATTGCAGATTATTTGACTAGATTGCGAAATGCAATAAAAGCTCGGCACCGTGTTGTTGAGGTGCCTGCATCAAACTTGAAAAAAGAAATCACAAAGATTCTTTTTGAGAAAGGCTATATCCTCAATTTCAAATTTATGGATGAAGGGGTACAAGGCACGATCAAAATTGCTTTAAAATATGATGCTGTAAACAAGGTGAATGCGATTAAAAGATTAGATCGCGTTTCTTCTCCTGGTTTACGTCGCTATGTAGGTTATAGAAATATGCCAAGAGTTTTAAATGGTTTGGGCATAGCGATTCTTTCTACTTCTAAGGGAGTGATGACTAACAAGGAAGCCAGCGAACAGAAAATCGGTGGTGAGGTTTTGTGTTACGTTTATTGATAGGAGGAGGGTTAGTAATGTCTAGAATTGGGAAATTACCCATACAGATTCCAAGTGGTGTAGCCGTTACAATAAAAGATGATCTTGTTACGGTCAAAGGTCCGAAGGGAGAGCTTTCTCAAAGGGTAAACTCGGATATTAAGGTTTCTCTTGAGAATGGAATATTAAAAGTTGAAAGACCTACCGATGCTAAAGAGCATCGAGCACTGCATGGTCTGTATCGTGCTTTAATACATAATATGGTTGTAGGCGTTTCTGAGGGATATAAGAAACAACTTGTATTAGTGGGGGTTGGTTATCGCGTGGCGAATAATGGTCAGATTTTAGATCTGTCCTTAGGTTATACGCACAACATTTATCTTCAATTGCCTCAAGAAGTGAAGGTCGAAACGAAATCTGAACGCAACCAGAGCCCAATGATCATTTTAGAGTCGGCTGATAAACAGTTGCTTGGTCAAATCTGTGCGAAAATTCGATCTTTCCGGATGCCAGAGCCATATAAGGGCAAAGGTATCAAGTTTATGGGTGAAGAAATCCGTAGAAAATCAGGTAAATCTGCAGCGAAGTAAAGCAACGAAAGGAGTAGGTAAAAATGGTAACGAAAGAAGCAAGGCGCTTAAGAATAAAGCAAAGTATACGGAATAAAGTATCCGGTACGTCAGAGTGTCCACGTTTGACTGTCTTCAGAAGTAATAAGCAGATTTATGCGCAAGTGATAGATGATACGACAGGGAAAACATTGGCTGCGGCTTCATCCTTAAAGGTAATTGATGGAGGTCCGAAGAAGGAGATTGCGGCGAAAGTCGGTGAGACTATCGCTAAAAATGCACAAGAGGCAGGAGTGCATGCGGTCGTTTTTGATCGTAATGGATACTTGTATCATGGTAGAGTGAAAGAATTAGCGGATGCTGCTCGGAGAGGCGGTCTTAAATTTTGAAAGAAATGGCAGTGAACAATAGAGTAAAATCGACTAGTGATTTAGATTTGAAGGATCGTTTGGTCGCAATCAATCGTGTAACAAAAGTAACTAAGGGTGGTCGCACGTTTAGTTTTGCAGCGATTGTTGTGGTCGGAAATGAAGACGGCGTAATTGGCTGGGGCTTAGGAAAAGCCAGTGAAGTGACTACAGCTATAGCAAAAGGCACAGAGTCCGCCAAGAAGAATCTTATCAGAATACCCATTCATAAAGGTACGATCCCGCACGAGCAAACTGCTAAATTTGGTGGAGCCGAGGTGATTATTAAGCCTGCTACCCATGGAACTGGAGTGAAGGCAGGAGGTGCAATGCGTGCTGTTTTAGAAAGTGTTGGTGTGACAGACGTGTTGGCTAAATCCAAAGGTTCATCAAATCCTCATAATTTAGTAAAGGCTACGATTGCAGCTTTGAATGAACTAAGAAGTCCTGCGATGGTTGCTCAGAATCGGAACATCTCCATTGAGAAGGTTTTTAATGGATAAATCGGGAACAGTTAAATGGCAACAATTAAGATAAAACAAGTCAGAAGTAGGATCAAATGCCCCAAAGTACAGAAGAGAACTTTGGATGCCTTGGGATTGAGGAAGCTGAACCGTGTAGTCGAACATGAAGACAGTCCATCGATTCGTGGGATGATAGAGGTTGTGAAGCATTTGGTTTTAGTTGAAGAATAGTAATGAAAGGGATGCTTAAAGATGGCGTCCTATAAAATCATATTGATATGAACTTATCGAACTTAAAACCGGCTTCTGGCTCGGTAAAGACAAGAAAACGTATAGGGCGAGGCCCAGGATCTGGCTTGGGCGGAACTTCTACAAGAGGTCATAAAGGAGCGAAATCTCGTTCTGGCTATAAGCACAAGATCGGCTTTGAGGGTGGACAGATGCCAATACAACGGCGCTTACCTAAGTTTGGTTTCAAGAATATAAATCGCATATCTTATAAGGCTATCAATCTCTCTACTCTACAAGAATTAGCTGAGTCAAAGAATTTGACTCGTATTGGCTTGCAAGAATTGAGAAATGCCGGATTTATTTCTGCGTCTCAATTGGTCAAGATTTTGGCGAAGGGAACACTTACTTCCAAGATTGAAGTGGAGGCACATGCTTTTTCTAAGAAAGCAAAAGATGCGATCATCACACTTGGAGGATCTGTTTCCAAATTGGGCGGAAAGTCCGAAAAAGCGGAATAGATTATGAGAGCAGTTGAGACGATTAAAAATATCTGGAAGATAGAAGACCTGCGGAAGCGTATTCTGATTACGCTTCTTCTAGTCCTTATCTATCGTTTCGGAACATATATCGTACTTCCCGGGATAGATCCGAAGGACTTGACTGCGCTTGGGGAACAGACCAGAGGTGGTTTGATGGCTCTGTTGGATATGTTTTCCGGAGGAGCCTTTTCAAATGCATCCATCTTTGCATTAGGAATTATGCCATATATCTCGGCCTCCATTGTGATGCAGTTGGCAGCAATTGTGATTCCGTCGTTCCAGAAGATGCAGCGAGAAGGTGAAAGTGGGCGAAGAAAAATCAACCAATGGACACGCTATCTTACCGTGATCGTGTTGATTCTTCAGGGATCGGCCTATTTGGTGAATCTGAATGTACAGCTTCGGAGCGCAGGGGCCAGTATGCCCACCGATTGGTGGTTCAGGATCTCCTCTACTATAATTATGGCCGGAGGTAGCATGTTCGTTCTCTGGCTGGGTGAGAGAATTACGGATAAAGGTATCGGCAATGGCATTTCATTTATCATCTTGATTGGTATTATCGCCCGATTACCCCATTCACTTTTTGAGGAGTTTACTTCGCGTGTGACGGAAAAATCCGGAGGTTTGGTCATGTTCCTGTTTGAGATACTGTTTTTATTGCTTGTGATGGCTGGCGCCATTCTGTTGGTGCAAGGTACACGCAAAGTGGTAGTGCAGTATGCAAAGCGGATTATAGGCAACAAGCAATACGGTGGTGCACGGCAATACATCCCTCTGAAAGTAAATGCCGCGAATGTGATGCCGATCATCTTTGCGCAGGCGATTATGTTTATCCCGATATCGCTTGCTGGATTCTCTAATTCCGGAGAGAATAGCTCTTTTATGCGAGCTTTTATGGATAATACAGGCTTTTGGTACAACTTCGTCTTTGCATTGTTGATCATCGCATTCACGTATTTCTATACGGCTATTACGATTAATCCAACGCAGATGGCGGACGATCTGAAACGCAATAATGGCTTTATCCCAGGTATAAAGCCGGGACGAGCTACGAGGGAATATCTTGACGAAATCATGAGTCGGATCACATTCCCCGGAGCTATCTTTTTGGCCATTGTTGCTATCATGCCTGCATTTGCACGAATATTAGGAATCAGCCAAGGTTTTGCTCAATTCTTTGGTGGAACTTCATTGCTGATTTTGGTCGGAGTCGTGCTTGATACCTTACAGCAAATAGAGAGTCATCTGTTGATGCGTCATTATGACGGCTTGTTAAAATCAGGCCGTATTAAAGGAAGGACAGGAGCTATAGCTGCCTACTGATATGATATACATCAAAACGGATGAAGAGATAGAATTGATGCGCGAGGCGAACCAGTTGGTGGGGAAGACGCTCGGTGAATTAGCTAAGCATATCGCACCGGGAGTTACAACCCTGCAACTGGATCGTATCGCCGAAACGTTCATTCGCGATCATGGGGCAGAGCCGGCCTTTTTAGGTTACGGTGGTTTTCCCAATTCGATTTGTGCCTCGGTAAACGAGAATGTGGTACACGGTATACCGTCTGATAAGGTGATCCTGAAAGATGGGGACATTATATCGGTAGACTGTGGAACAAAGCTGAATGGCTTCGTAGGTGATTCAGCTTATACGTTTTGTGTTGGAAACGTCTCGGAACCAGTTAAGGATCTGTTGCGTACAACGAAAGAGGCCCTTTATAAGGGGATCGAACAAGCACAAGTCGGCCGTCGGGTAGGTGATATAAGCCATGCTGTACAGGAATGGTGTGAGAAGAAGAACTATTCGGTGGTTCGCGAATTGGTTGGACACGGTTGCGGGCGAAAGATGCACGAGGATCCGGAGGTGCCGAATTATGGCCGTCGAGGATGTGGACCACTTTTAAAAAGTGGTATGTGTATTTGCATCGAGCCGATGATCAATCAGGGAAGTAAGAACGTCGTCTTTGAGGCTGATGGCTGGACCGTAAGGACAAAGGATCGCAAATGCTCAGCTCATTTTGAGCATTGCATTGCGATACGTCCTGAGGGCCCGCTTATTCTATCATCATTCGAGTATTTAGAAGCAGTAGTAGGTAAAGAGATATAAGCGAGCATATGGCTAAGCAAGCAGCAATAGAGCAGGACGGCGTCATCGTGGAAGCATTATCGAATGCCATGTTCCGCGTCGAGCTGGAGAATGGGCATGAGATCACGGCGCATATATCGGGGAAGATGCGAATGCATTACATCAAGATTCTACCCGGTGATAAGGTGCGTGTGGAAATGTCTCCCTATGATTTATCGAAAGGCCGGATATCATTCCGATACAAGTGAATAGGAAGCTGTTTGGTGATTATTTCGGAGGATGTTTCCGGGTTGTTTTGTTTTCATCATTTTTCCACGGGCGCAGCGAGCCTCTGTGAGGATTGATGATGAGACAAGACTTGTAAACAGACTTGGATAGCCTCGAAATAGAAAGAGCAGAATTGCCTGCCCAAACAGCTCCTTGAAAACAATCATCCAATAGATTCAGAACAGCTTCTAAAATAAAAACGAGATAGAACGATGAAAGTAAGAACCTCTTTGAAGAAACGGACTCCGGATTGCAAGATCGTGCGTCGTCAAGGGCGTCTGTATTTGATTAATAAGAAGAACCCGAAATTTAAGGTTCGGCAAGGTTGAAAGACCTGTATGTGTGCGTAAAAACGAGAAGTGAACAAATTACTAATAAACGAATATGGCGATAAGAATAGTAGGTGTGGACTTACCACAAGACAAGAGAGGGGAAATCGCATTGACCTATATTTTCGGTATCGGTCGGAGTGCGTCCAACTCGATTTTAGCAAAAGCTGGCGTTGATAAGAATATCAAGGTCAAGGACTGGACCGATGATCAGGCGGCGAAGATCCGCGAGGTGATCGGTGAAGGATATAAGGTCGAAGGTGACCTGCGCTCGGAGGTGCAGTTAAATATCAAGCGTCTGATGGATATCGGTTGCTATCGCGGAGTACGTCACCGCATTGGCCTTCCGGTCAGAGGCCAGAGCACGAAAAACAATGCTCGCACGCGCAAGGGCAAGAAGAAGACGGTTGCAAACAAGAAGAAAGCCACAAAATAATCAGCAGTAGAAATGGCAAAGAAAGTAGTCGCAGCAAAGAAGCGGAAAGTCAAAGTGGAAGCCGTTGGGGAAGCCCATATCCACTCATCGTTCAACAATATCATCGTGTCGCTGACCAACAGTGATGGTCAGGTTATCAGCTGGTCGTCAGCCGGCAAAATGGGCTTCCGCAGCTCCAAAAAGAACACACCGTATGCCGCACAGATGGCGGCGCAAGATTGTGCAAAGGTGGCCTATGACTTGGGCCTACGTAAGGTGAAAGTGTATATCAAAGGTCCGGGCAACGGCCGTGAGTCAGCTATTCGTACGATCCACGGTGCAGGCATCGAAGTAGCGGAGATTATCGACGTGACTCCGCTGCCACATAATGGTTGCCGTCCGCCTAAAAGAAGGAAAGTATAACAGACAGAGAGATCAGAATGGCAGCACACGGACGTGTGAGAATCTGCTTTCGGAAAGGGGGCGTGATAGATTGCACTATTCACAACCCTCTCTGCAATCGCGGCTGAACAGTTCCCCCTCCGGAATCGCCTCACCACGGCGCTGCTAATTCAATAAACAAAGAAGAAAATGGCAAGATATACAGGACCCAAAACAAAGATCGCTCGCAAATTTGGCGAGCCTATATTCGGCGCTGACAAGACCCTGTCGAAGAAGAATTATCCTCCCGGACAGCACGGTAACAACCGCAGACGCAAGACCTCAGAATACGGCATTCAGTTGCGCGAGAAGCAGAAAGCAAAATACACCTACGGCGTGCTCGAGCGCCAGTTCCGCAACCTCTTCGAGAAGGCGGCGCGCTCACGTGGCATCACCGGTGAGGTGTTACTGCAACTGCTGGAGTGCCGTTTGGACAACATCGTGTTCCGCCTCGGACTGGCCAAGACGCGTGCCGCTGCCCGTCAGTTGGTGCTGCATCGCCACGTTGTCGTAGACGGTAAGGTGGTCAACATCCCCTCCTACAGCGTAAAACCGGGTCAGATCGTTAGCGTACGCGAGAAATCGAAGTCGCTCGAGGTAATCGGCGACGCGCTCTCGGGATACAATCACGGTAAATATTTGTGGATCGAGTGGGATCAAAGCGTGATGGGCGGCAAGCTGCTTCATTTACCTGCCCGCGAGGATATCCCCGAAAACATCAAGGAACAGTCGATCGTCGAGTTGTACTCTAAATAATGATCTCATGGCGATATTAGCATTTCAAAAACCGGATAAAGTATTGATGCTGGAGGCGAGCAGCACCTTCGGGAAGTTTGAGTTTCGTCCTTTGGAGCCGGGCTACGGTATCACGATCGGTAATGCGTTACGCCGTATTCTTTTATCCTCACTGGAGGGCTATGCCTTCTCGTCGGTGAAGATCGAAGGAGTGGATCATGAGTTTGCTACGATTCCGGGGGTGATGGAAGACATGACGAACATCATCCTTAACCTCAAGCAGGTCCGCTTCAAATGCCTCGGCGCCCCTCTTAGCGAAGAGGATGACGAGGAGGAAGAAGCGGAAACCGAAGAGGTAGAAGCTGAAAAGGCACCGGAAGAAAAAGAAGAAAAGAAGACAGAAGGCGACGACGAAGGAGACGAGGCCGAAGAAGCTGGAGAAGACGAAGTCGTCGAAGAGGAAGACGAGCCGGAAGCCCTGCCGAAAGTTTGGATCAACGTATCCGATACGGACGTGCTGAAGGCCGGTGCACTGCAACCAGCAGGCTTTGAGGTGCTCAATCCCGAAATGGAGATCTGTCACCTTGCCCCGGGCACTTCTTTCCAGATGGAACTCACGCTCAGCAAAGGCCGTGGCTATGTGCCGGCCGATGAGAATAGAGATCCATCCAATTCGGATGTGCAAGTGATCGCCATCGACTCGATTTTCACCCCGATTCGCAACGTAAAGTACACGGTCGAGAATTTCCGTGTCGAGCAGAAGACGGACTATGAAAAGCTCGTCCTCGAGATCGAAACGGACGGCTCCATCCATCCTAAGGACGCCTTGCGAGAGGCCGCCAAGATTTTGATCCATCACTTCATGCTCTTCTCTGACGACCGCATCGCGGTGGAGACACCCGAGCAGCCGGGAGGCGGAGGTGCGGACGAAGAGTTCGACGAAGAGCTGGCCCGCATGCGTCAGCTGCTCAAGACGAAGCTGACCGACATGAGCCTCTCTGTGCGGGCGCTCAACTGCCTGAAGTCGGCCAACGTAGAGACGGTCGGCGAGTTGGTGCAGTACAACAAGAGCGACCTCCTGAAGTTCCGTAACTTCGGAAAGAAGTCGCTCACCGAGCTTGACGAACTGTTGGATAGCCTCGAGCTGTCGTTCGGGATGGATATTACAAAGTATAAATTAGATAAGGACTAAACACGATGAGACATAACAAGAAAGTAAATCATTTGGGGCGTACCAAGACGCATCGCGAGGCGATGCTGGCGAACATGGCCTCGTCGCTGATCAAGCACAAGCGCATCTTCACGACCACGGCCAAGGCCAAGTCGCTGAGGAAATACATCGAGCCGCTGATCACCAAGTCGAAGGACACGTCGGTGCATTCGCAGCGTATCGTCTTCTCTTCGTTGCAGGACAAGTATGCCGTGAAGGAGCTCTTCACCGAAATCTCGTCCAAGGTCATGGATCGGCCGGGAGGATACACCCGCATCATCAAGACCGGGCTGCGCGAAGGCGATAATGCTGCCATGTGCTTCATCGAGCTGGTGGACTATAACGAGAACATGCTCAAGACCGCCAAGACGCGTAAGCAGTCAACAAGGACACGCCGCTCGCGCAAGAAGTCGGCCGTTGATGCCACCGTCGAGGCCGAGACCACCGAGGGCGCAGCCGAATAACTCCCCCCTCGATGAACGATAATAGCTAATAGGTCATCTGCCCGCCTTCACCGTTAGAGACGGACAGAAGCAATAAGGCCGGGGCCAACATTCCTGAAACAATGGAGTGTGGCTCCGGCCTTCGTTATGTCCGGGGGGCGGGGAGACTATAACCCGCTTTCCCTCTTTAATGCGTTCAGCTCTTTGATCGAAATGCTTGCACGATCAGATTTGTCATAGATATAGAGCAAACCGACCTCAGCCTCGTCGGTAGAGAATAGGATGGTAAGCGTGATGACACGTGCACCACCACGCTTACCCGAGGATTTCGACTTAATAGCAAGTCGCACCTTCCGAAATCCATTGCCAAGATCAGCACCCAGCATTGGGTTGGCTTTCAATTCAGCGATCAGTCGAATGAGGTCATGTCTCAATGATTTGTAGCGTTTGAGAAGTCGTTTTGATGCTCGTTCGAAAGGCTGAAGGATGATAACCTTACAATTCACTAAGAAACTCCTCCACCGGACGGCCTTTGACTTTTCCTTCCCGTGCTGCTTTAGCTACGCGGAAGGCCTCTTTCAATTCGGCCATGATCTCCTCTTTGGTCATCGGCCTGTAATCGTCGTCCTCAGGCGCATGTGCGGTGATAAAATCCTTTATCTGCGTAAGGATGTTCGCATCCTCAATGTTGAGCACACGACGGATGATGTCGTTCTGCTCCGTCTGTAAATTAACTGTTGCCATAATGATTCGATGTGATGATTAGTGGCCGCAAAGATCCGTGAATGGGGACGATGTCAGTCCATCCTCTGAGTGGTATTTTCTGCTTTTGTGTCCTGCCTCTCCTGCCGGCAGGGTAGGGGCGTATTGCATACGCCCCACATGTACCCGGTCTCCTGATCATACGCCCCTTGCGCGGCGTTCTATGGGGCGTATGCCTACCTCCACCCCCGTGTCAGCGTGCGTCGGCCAACTGCTCGGCTATGGCGTGCAGACCCTCCACGATGCGTTCGCGTTGTCGGGCTCTGGGGGTACGATGCCCATTGATGTAGTGCGACAGTTGTCGGGCGTTGATCCCCGTAGCGCGACTCATAGCGTTTAGCGTGACTACGTCGCCGTAGTGTTTGAGTAGGGCGCCAGCGGTGAGCTCGAAACCGAGCGTAAACTCCCGGGCGGTAATCCATCCGGGCAGTTCGCCCTCGTCCACCCCTTCGAGATGAAAGTCCAAGGCCGAGGCATAAGCCTCTTTGACCTCGCTCAACGTCTTGCCGGTAGCCACACAGCCCGCCACCTCCGGAGCCGATGCGCCGAAGTTGTCGCCCGTCCATTCCACAATCACGGTCAGTTTCTTATTCATATCTCATTGTTCTCCTTTCTTTATGTCGAGGCATTCTCAGCGCTAATCAACGCCATCCAGCCTGTTTGCTGATGCTGTTTATCATGAATTGGCTCTGCGTTTCACTCATCTTTCCGTTTATCGTCACGGTGCCCCTTTTCGTCGGGTGCTTGAACTGTCGGTGCGACCCCCGTTGCCTAGCCAGATACCATCCATCGGCCTTCAGCCGAGAGATGATTTCGGACGTTTTCATTCTATCCATTGCTGCTTATTCCCTCCGTACATTGTCCTCTTTTCAGAGGCAAAGATAGCCCGTCGCATCTCCGCCGCCATATATATAATATAAATGTGTCCCCCGCCCCTCCCGGATGATCATTAAAAGCGGCCGGTTGCTCATTCGCCGGACAGGCAGCGACCCCGAGTAAATAGGTCTGTTTTCATTACACCGCGAGGTTTTTACCTTTGCGGCCGTTCCGTTATGATTGACAAGGGGGAACGCGTTATGCATATCACCACTCACTACATCCCAGCGAAGAGGCGACACATCGACGCCGAAACCCGCTTACGCCGTCTGTCGCACGTCGTGGCTGCGTCCACGCACGTGGTGAGAGGTTGCAAATTACCCCCCCCCGTTAACAAAAAGAAGCACTCCGAATTATTTTATAACTGCGCTCGGATCGGATCGTTCCGGTCTGTGCCCGCAGCATGCTACATGCGCGCCCCTCGGCCTCATGGCTGCGGAGCGTGGATTTGCGCGCGCTTACGGGAGCACCCTCGAGGCGAGGCGCCTTTGGGGCTTTATCGCATCTGTTTTAATTCAGCCCCGACACCCCGCCGTCCGAGCGCACGTTTTTCCTCTTATGCCGAGTCACGCCGCCCCGCATTCTCCGTGTGGGCGGTCGACTCGTCATGTCCCTATCCTCCGTCTTTCGAAAGCGTTTGCAACAGTGTTGCAAACGCCAGAAAGTTTTTCGCGGCATTTGCAACACCGTTGCAAGCACCAAAAATTTTTTCGCGGCATTTGCAACACCGTTGCAAGCACCAAAAAGTTTTTCGTGGTATTTGCAACACCGTTGCAAACACCAAAAAGTTTTTCGCGGCATTTGCAACACCGTTGCAAGCGCCAAAAAGTTTTTCGCGGCATTTGCAACACCGTTGCAAACGTTTTCTTTCTTGAGAACAGACTTGCTGCATCCCCTGCAAAGCCTATAAGCCAATTATTAATAACCCATTTTTAAGCCAAGTAATTACCATGCCCGAATCAGGACAAACCGTGCCCGTAGGCACACCCACAGCAAAAGAGATAGCCGGTATCAACTGCGTACAAATGAATAACGGTGCGCATTTCGGCTTTATCCAAACCGTCTGCGAACGCATCGAGAAGGAGACAACCATCACGGCCAACCCTATCGCCAAGGCAGCCGCCGACGGCCTCAAGGCCGCTCTCAAGGAAGAAGACGCCTGGCTGGCCGTCTCCCGCAAGAGCGACCTGACGGAGGAGATCATGGCCGCCGACAGCGAGCGTGATGCCCTCTACATGGGCTATCGATCGGCCGTCAAAGGCTTCACCCGATCCTCCACGCCGGAGAAGGCCAAAGCCGCCACGACGCTCTGGAACAACCTCACCGCTCACCGCATCAACTCCAACATGCAGCTCGAGCGCGAGACCTTCCTCATCGTCAACCTCACCGACGACTGCGAAAAGAAGTACGCCACCGAGGTGCAGAAGCTCGGCCTGAAGCCCTACGTCGAGTCGCTCAAAGCCGCCAACGAGAAAGTCAAGCAGCTCCTTGACGACCGCAACAACAGCCGCGTCAGCCAGACCGCCGGCGCCCTCCGCACGGCCCGCCGCGCCTCCGATGCCGCCTACCTCTGGCTCGCCCGCGTGGTCAACTCCCTCGTCGTGCTCGACAACGGCACCGCCAAGTGCGACGCCTTCATCGACTACATGAACGTCGTCATCAAGCGCTACAAAGAGCAAGTCCTCACCTCCAAAAAGCATACGGACGACACGCCCGACAAGCCTAAGGAACCCAAGAAACCCGCCGACCCGAAGGATCCGAAAAAGCCCGACGCCCCCAAGCAACCGGACGAGAAGCCAAAGCCCGGTGGCGGCGACAGTGGCAATCCTGACATCACGCTTCCGGAGGAATGATCTGGCCGAAGAGAATTAGCATAGAATAAATCATCGTGCCCCCCTCATTGGGGGGGCACAAATACTCATCTTATTAAATACATATCGATATGAAAAAGAAACGACTTCGATTAGTAACAACCATCGCCCTACTGGCAGCCCTCGCAGGCGGCAGCGGCGGCGTAGCGTGGGGGCAAGCCTACAAGAGTGGGTATGTCACCAGCAACGGAAAGACAGAGTCGCGTAATCCTCGTGGAGTAATCGACGATTCAAAATGGCCCTCGGTGAAGGCGCAGGTCTATTTTACGGAAGATGCAGGATATGAGCCAGCCCAGTTAAGGCGCACTCATGCTCCAGGGAATGTTGATGTCATCCAAAATGCCATGGACGTGGGTGTGGATGAATTCGGAGCTGGAGAGTCTTCGCGAATCAATGGGGCCCATGACTTGCATATAAATGCGATAAATGTGACGACAGGGATTCCGAGTACAATGCATTTTGATGCAGCGACCAAAACGCCTGCTTCTGGAATTATATTAGGAAGCCAGAACAGTAAGAATGTCGTGATAAAGACTTATTCCGGTGGTGGCTTTGCCATGGGATGGCTTTCCGTATTAAATGCATATGGCAGCGGCGTATCGGCTGCTCCGATAGCCATGGGGAGCATAAATTCTTGGGCTGATGTTAAGAATATTCCGAGCCCGCATTATTACGACGCTCCGCATGCAATCTCCTCTGGTTATAACATTTTCTCGTTCAATAAATACAACCAGAACGCGTTTAGAATTTATCCAGGACATACAAATCCCTGGAACTCTTACGATAATCCTGGCACATTTCCTTCTTATTACAATCCCTGTGATGGCAGTTCTCATAGCAATGAAAATACAGCAGCAACATCTGGAACACCTATGGCTCCATGTACCCGCTCTTTATTCGAGATGCATTACCATCCAAGTGGACTTCCTGATGGAAAAGGTAAGATATGGGTTTATCATCATACGACATCGAATGTTCCCTGCTTGGATGTAGCACCATCTGATAGGCCTACTTATTATTACACCACGTCGATAGACAACCAATATACTGTCACATGGCCAACACAGACTTATAATGATGCGGCTGCAACACTTATTGCATTCCCCACGGATGACGAAATTCCGCTCGTACAGGTGAACGGAACAATTATGAAGAGCGCGCAAGATATGACTAATCAGGTCAAGATGGCTTCAACTGTCGGCACAGAAGATTATCAGATTACTCCAGGAACTCTCTACACTGACATAACAGGCGCCAATTGGCCTACAGCCAATCAAACGGCAGCAAACATGGCCAACTATAAGCGTCCGACAACTATGCTGATTGAGAGAGGCGCCAGCGACGCAGTACAGACGTTCGACAACTTCACATACAGAGATATCAACTGGTGGTATACAACGGATACGGTTACTGCACAAATTACCGGAAAGGCGAGCTCAAGCGGTTGTGGATCCGGTGTAATGACGTTTATTGCGGTCAAGCCTACTTGGGGACGTCCTCCTAATCCGGTTCGTGGTAACACCTTTATTGATGGTGCTATTGTGGTTGCAGCCGGAGCTCATGTTTGTGTAAAGCATAATGTAAAAGACGCCACATCTGAAGCGGCTACATCAAAAACTGCCGGAAATAATCTTGCCGATGAAAAGACGGATGCCATCCTTGTACTTCCAGATGACGGACGTTCTACGTTGCGCGTAGCTGGAAATTTCGATAGCATCAATATGGCACATCATGCTACCGCAGCTTTTACTGCAGCAACGAATAATTCGTTCTTTACGCAAGCCACCTTCCCTGTCGCAGCCACAAATATTTATTCCTACCCGTCTGGTGGCGATTTCGGTACTGGATTCCAGTTTGCCCCGTTGTCATTGAAGGGTTTCAATAATGGCGGATTGATCAACCTGCCAGATTTGAAGAATACGACGCCGGCCAGTGTGTTGGGTGTCTATGGGAATTACAACTACAAGGCTAACAATGCCGAGTGGCATACGAATTTGGTGCCTGCCAGTGTCACTACAAATCACCCTGGCGTAATTGAGATCGGAAGCATTACGCGCGGCACCGGCCATATGCACATCTATTCGGGTGGTATGCTGAAGAACTTCGAGAGCTGTACAATCAATACCAGTTTTCAGATGTACTTAGGATGTCCCGTACCCGGTATGGGGGATACGGCTTCGGCTCAATTTAACCTGAACGGTTCGCGTCCACTCTATATTTTGAACTATGGTGTGGGCACCCCGACGGATCCCTGTAACGCGGATCTGTTGTTCTATAAAGCTGCGGTGGACAGTTTGGCTTCGGCTTTCACTAACGCTACGGCGGGCTCCGGGATTATGCGTATTCAAGCGCTTAGTGATGTGGAGCTGCGAGCCGATACGAAAATCGATGCTACCCCTCAAAGCAATGACTTCTACATGCTGTCCGATGGTGGTAATGTGATGACGCAGAAGTTTGACTTTACCAGCAAGTTCAATACAGCCCCGAATAATCGAGGTTTACTCGGCATTTGGGCTGAGGATCGTCAGAATTCTAGCACCGGAAGTTTCTCCGGATGTGCGAATGGAGGTGTAGCCGATCGGAACAGCAAGCGCGGTAATGTCTACATGAATGACTCGGTGAAGATCACACGTCCCGCGTCTACAGATGGTGCTGAAACAAATGTGAGAGCGGCTAACAATATCCGCACGGCTATGTTTGATTACACGAGCGATAATAACAATAATGATATCACGAATGTAATCTCCCGCAAGGGAGATGTTTACCTCGGATATAGTATCGGTAGTGGCTCTCGGAGATATGACAATGCTTCAGGCGCTCCAGGCAACGCTGGTTACGATTTCAATAAGACGATTTTCCGTTATAACGTCACGGACCCTGCCAATGCCGGATCGCTAAACATCAAAGCTGGCTGGGACGACAATACAGACACCGGCGAGCAGATGCAGGGCGGTAACATCTATTTCTCAGCTCTTCGCGGAAATATGATCACCGGTGGAACGTATCCAACGAATATCAATATCCCGTTCTCAAACGAATATCTCTGTGCCTCAACCTCTCCGAATACGGGTCTGCTCCATGAGCGGAAAAAAGATGCCATGCGTCGGTATGAGCATGCTGGTATCATCGGTGGCATAGGCCACTGTGGCGTAGAGCAATTCGATGGCTGGCAGCACTATGGCGGCTTGCTACAGGATGCTACGTCCACTGCTATTCCGGCAGCTATCGATAGCTTCTCTTTGGTTTATTACGGCAACAAGGGTGATCTGACTTTGGATGCGGGAAAGCGCGGTAACATCATTATGAACCGTGGCGTTAAGTTAAACTACAACGATGATAACGGTAACGCGATATTCCGTACGCGGGAAGGTGATATTGATATGCGAGATCCGTTTGACGCTGAAAAGATGAAGGGAAGTTTGCTTTTCTTAGCACAGATAGAGAATATTGCCAAACTCTCGGATATCAAAGTCTGCGGTTGCGACGAAGAGCGTAACAATGTCTATCTGCAAGACTTCGAATATAAGGCTGAAGGCAATAGCGGTAGTGTGTTCGTAGGTGCGGACAACAATATCAAGCTGAACTATGGTGGTCTGCCGAACATTGGTACGCGTCAGGATCCATTCTTGAGTAAGCCGGTAAGAGAGAATGGTAAGGTGTACAAAGAAGGATTTGGTTACGCTGGAGCAACAACTCGTGGCTGTGGTACGAACTATCATTGTGATTTGAAGGCTGACGAGAACAAGGCGCGCGACCTGACCCTCGACTTCAAAGGGAACGGTTCGGTTACCTCCGGCGGTTTCGCTGCTGTGGCATCGGATATGATTGATGTCTACAAAAACTTGATCTATCACGGCGGTACAGGTTCCGGCTTAAGTTCGGTGCCGGGCACGGGTACGCTCCACGGTGAGAATGTGGCTGGCTATGGTCTCTATATGAAGACGCAGGGTAACAAGAAGAACTGGACGGACAACATCCTCCTGCAAGCACCGAAGTGCCCCACGACGTGTGCTCCGACGGGTTGCGGCGAAGGCGGTCGCCCGGCTACGGCTTTCTTGCACAACACGGTTCGCATGACCTTCCACAGCGATGCACGTTTCTACGCCGAAAACCAGCACGTACATCTCGAGTCTCCAGTGATCGAGACCTTCGGTGTACTGGAATTGAATGCTGAGGATGGCGCTGGCGCTAACGCGATGATTACGATCAAGACGGACTCCCTGATCTGCCACGACAGCTTGATCCGTAAGGGTACGGGCAAGGTGCAGCTGACGACATGGAGCGGTCTGCCAAAGGATCAACCGATCATCAAGCTCGGTTACAGCCGTAAGGCCGCGCCGTTCTATGAATACGCCTACGACGATGGCGGTACGCAGAAGATCTGCCGCGAGTGCGTCTCACACTACAAAGGCAAAGTGTATGCTCCGGGCGAAACGCCGCTCGATACGATGTTCGTCAAGTTTGGCCCCGACACCGAGTGGGAGCGTCAGAACGTGATGGTGGTTGACCATACCGTGATCTCCTTCCTCACCGACTCGTTCGACCATGTGAAGGGAGGCGATGTATTAAACGCCCGCTACTTCGTGGACACGACCAAGATCCGCAACCAGGTAGAGTTCTGGACCGACGCCAAGCATGAGCGTGACGGTCACCTCGAGCTGATCTCTGAGGAGCAGATGGGCTCGAAAGACTACGCTGGTCTCTACACGCGTCACTTGCACTTGGAGCCGATCGGCGCTTGCGGTCGCCCGACGAGTGAACTGTGGCTCCCAGGTCTTGCCCTCGACGTGATCACGACGTCAACGTTTGGTGGTTTCGGTATCCAGTACACCGACGTGCACGTAGAGAACGGTGCGAACCTGAATCCGGGCTTCACCTCGCTGCGCCTCCGCGGCCAGTGCTACGAGCAGGCTTGCGGTACGCTAACGATGAAGGATCTCCGCCTCGACGGAGGCTCTGAGCTCCACTTCTCTGTCGGTACGACGAAGGGCTTGAATGGCGAATACAGCGACGCGATCGATGTAGACCGTCTGACGACCTACGGCCCGGTGAACGTGAACATCGAGATCCGTCCGTGCGAGAAGATGCAGAAGCGCTGCTATCCGATCATGTACTACAAGTCGGTGACGCCGAACAGCCTCAACAACCTGAAGCTGAACCCGCGTAAGGTGAAGATCGACGGCGAGGAGTATCCGCTGTCGCTGAACGTATCGACCGACGGCATTGTCTACGTCTGCGTAGGCGACGCAGTAACGCCTGGTCTGACGCATACGGTAACGATGCCGGAGACGGCTGGCGTGAAGACGACCCCGAGCAAGGGTATCTATCCGCTGCCGACGCGCACCAGCTTCCGCTTCAGCGCTACTTACTCGGGTGCGAAGCCGCTCGTGGTTCGCACGAACCGCAAGGTCAACGGCCAGCAGGAAGTGCTGAACGGCGTGAAGAACGCGAACGGCGAATACGAGTACATCGTGCCGAGCGTACAGCAAGAAGTGACGCTGACCTTCGGTCCGGATGTGGTTGCGAACGAGCTGCTGACGGCTGGCACGGCTGTTTGGTCGCACGGTGAGAAGATCTACATCCGTGTAGAGCGTGCAGACATTGCCAGCATCTACTCCGTAGCTGGTCAGTTAGTGAAGCGCGTTGACCTGCCCGAAGGCGACACGTCGATCCCGATGAGTCGCGGTGCGTACGTGATCACCTTGAAGGATGGTTCCGTTCATAAGGTGATCGTGAAGTAACGCTCCCGTCCCTATCGTATGGGTGGGCCTCGGTGTCCGCCCATACATCAAAGAAGAATCCCCGGCATAGCTGATAAAGGCTGTGTCGGGGATTCGGTGTTTTTGGGATGGGGGAGGTACTTCTTTCTCTATCTACCTTCTATTCTTGTATCAAGACGAGAGAAGAAGCAAAGAAAATCAGAGCCTCACCGAGGCCGGAGAGTTTGACCGGATACGTGATTATTTATCCTCGTCGTATGTACCCGGCCAACTTGGCGGGCATCCCTGATGCCTTTTTAGTTTTTGGCTTCAAACAGCCACTCGAGGAAGTCTGGGCGGCGGAAGGCGTTGTACCAACTACCATGGCCGACGCCAGGTAGTTCGATATACTCGACCGACGCACCTGCGCGCCGCAATGCCGCCGCAGCCTCACGCGAGAAACGTACGGGCACAACCGGATCGGCATCGCCGTGAATAAGACGGAAACGTGTCCGTGTGTCACGCAGCAGCTCTAACCGGTGCACGTTTACGCCGCCACAGATGGCCACCGCGGCAGCGAACCGCTGCGGCCGACGGCTAACTAAGTCGAGCGTGCCCATGCCGCCCATCGAGAGTCCGACTACATAGATGTGCATCGTGTCGATGGGGAACTGTGCGATCGTGTGCTCCAGCAGCTCATCGGCCAGCCGCAGCGGACGCGACATAGGCGGAGACAGAGGGAAGGGGTTTGCACCACGCCCAAAATGGTCTTGCCGTAGGATGGCCGGCCAGAACTCGTCCGATGGGCACTGCGGAAAGAGTACGTAGGCAGGGAACTGTCGTCTGGCGGTGGTGTCGACAAAGCGTGCCGCACCGTGTCTCAGCTGTGTGCAGTTGTCGCGGCCGCGCTCACCCGCGCCGTGTAGGAAGAGCACGAGCGGATAACGCTGTCCGGGCACGACCGTGTCCGGCGTCAACAGTCGGTAAGGCAGCGAATCGCCGTCGGCCGAGACGTATACCGCGGCCCGAAAGCCAAGGCTGTCGCATTGCGCTGTGACACGTCCGACAGTAGCCGTGGCCAGAAGGAGTAGGAGGAGGGATAAAAACTTGACGTTCATGTGGAGTTTGAATGGGGATTAAACGGTGTTTGAATGGAGTGGTAAGGCTACGTCAATTCGATCGACGGGACGTCTCACCCTGAAGGTGGCCGTCGACCCGATCGACGGAACCTTACCGTCAGCATAAAAAGCGGGCTGCCCGCCGGCGAAGAGGTGTGAACCTCTCCGTGGCAGGCAGCCCTATCAATACAAATGAAAACAAGTCCGTGGTTAAGGGATGGCCACCTTGCGGCTAACCTCGCCCAAGGTGACGATATAGAGGCCGCTCGGGAGCGCGATGAAGCGGTCGCCTACGACGGTCTCTTTGCTGTAAAGCGCGCCGGAGATGCTGTATACAGCCAGCGTACGGGCCTTGTCAGACTGTACGCGGAGGCCATTCTCGGCGCTCCAGATGTTGACACCGGCAGCGGTCTCAACGTTCGGGCTGGGATCGTAAACGGTCACTTCGCAGGAGTCTTTGAAGCCGCCTTCGAGGCTTGTCACACTCACGTAAACGGTGCCCGTCTTGAGGCCCTTAATGACGCCGTTAGCATCGACGGTGGCGATGGATGTGTCAGCGGACAAGAACTTGACGCGCTGATCGGAGGCGTTGGCCGGGCTGAAGGCTACGGCCAAGGTGTCGGTGGTGTTCAGCTTCAGGCGAAGCTTCTGCTTGTCCAACTTGATGGCCTTCAGTTCGACAGCATTGCGGACGTAGATGTAGCAGGTGTCCTTGAAGTTGCCATCCTCGGTCTCACCGACGATCATGGCCACGCCTACAGTCTTTCCAGTTACAACGGCGGTGGTGTCCGTCAGTCGCTCCACAGCGGCAAAAGAGGGGTTGGTGGAGGTCCACGTTACCTTCTTATTCAGTGCTTCGGCGGGCAGGATGCGTGCTGTCAGCGTGTCCTTCTTGCCCACGGGCAGGGAGACGGTGTCCTTATCGATGGTCATTGCAGTGACGTGGATCGGATCGAGCACCTTGATGACGCGGTTTGCCGTGACACCGTTGGTAGAGGTGACGGTCAGGCGGGCGATGCCCGGTGTGGCAGCGGATTGGATCTTGACCGTAAGGCCGCTGTTGGAGGCGATCGTCACGAGGCCCGGTGTGGCGGGTGCGATCGGGACGATAGACCATTGCAGCGTGTTGATGTTGTCAGCATTGGCTGGGGTAGCCACGGCCTGAACATCCAGCTCGCTATTGATCTGCATGGGGATCGTGTCCGTGGTGATGGCGAAATTGAGGCCTGTGATGGGATTATCGACTTTCACCAAGAAGGTATCTGTCTTCATGCCTGCGCCCTTCCCGGCCGATACCGTGATGCGGGCCGTTCCGACGGATTTGGCGGTGATGATGCCTTGCAATCCTACGGTCTGCACTTCAGCCACAGCGCTGTTTGACGAAGAGTAAAGCACTTCCTGCAATGCGTTGTTGGGGAAGACTGAGGCGGTGAGTGTCTTTGTCGTTCCGATACCCATCGTCGTGTCGCGGGGGGCAGTGCCGAAGCTCACGCTGTCAACGGCGTGGTTGATTAGGAGCTTGACGGAGTCTTTGGCCGCGCCATAACTGATGACAACCCATCCTTCGTAATTCGTTCCACTGGGGGCAGTGATCACGCCCCATGTGCTGTCAGCGGCAGATGCAGCGACGTATGCGGAAGCGGGGTTTGTGCTCCATGAAAGGGTATTGCCCGGAGCGGAGATGGTGGCTTTGACGGAGTCCTTCTGTCCGTAGATCAGTTGGATCGTCTCGTGACTGTTCAGCTGCACCGTGGCTTGCGCCCGGGCTTCGCTGGCGAACAAGGCCATCGCGCCTGCGACGGCCAGTAGTTGGATGGTAATCTTCTTCATGTTCTTTCCTATTAGGGGGTTTGAATAATCGGGGTGATGTGCAGTATAAACAACCGCGGCCAAGGATAAGTTCAAGAGAGGGGGATTCCCAGTCCCCCTTCTCTTGGCTGATATACTGGCTTATTGAACAAGGATTTTGCGCCTCGTTCGGTCTATGGCGACAATGTAGAGACCGCGGCGGAGCGGTACGAAACGGTCGCCCGGCGTGAGACTTTCGCGATGGGCCAGGGCGCCGGTCAGGGTGTAGATCTCGAGTCGTACGGGACGGTCAACGTGTACCATCACGCCACCATCGACACCATGGACGGCGATCGTCTCGTCCACCTCGACGGCTGCGTTGGGATGATGGTTTGGATCGATGGTGATTACGACGCACGAATCGCGTCGGCCGTCAGCGGCTTCAGCCACAACGAGCGCCGTATCGGCTACGGTGGCGCCGATCAGTTCGGCTGCCTGCCCGATGGAATCGACTGGTAGGACCTTGACTGCACCACTGACGACGGTCCACTTCACTCGTTGATCCGTCGCATTGCGCGGGAGGAGGGTGGCGCGGAGTGTGTCGGTTTTATTGATGTCCACTCGGATTGTGTCGTGGTTGATCGCCAGACTCTCCACAGGGATGCGGCGGGTGATGATGACGCATGTATCGCGTTTGCCCGATTCGTCCAGCGCACCCACGATGAGCAGACTGGTGTCCGCATCGGCCGCAGCAATGACGCGGGTCACGCTATCCGTGGTGCCAAGCACGCGCGCGCCACCCACGGTGGTCCATCCGAGCTTCTTATCCGAGGCGTTGTAGGGGAAGATGCGGGCCATGACGGAGGCCGTGTCGCCGGTGCGCAGGCGGATGGTGTCGCGCTTCAGGCGAAGGCTGTCGACGTAGATCTTGGGCGTAACGACCACAATGCAGCGGGCTGCCACCTCATTGACGCGCACAACGATGACGGTCTTGCCCGGCTTCCAGGCCTTGACGATGTAGACGGAATCGTAGGGGTTGGTCGAATGGGGCGGGGCGATGGAGGCTACGACGGGGATGGAGACGCGATTGTCCCAATAGAATACGCGGGCACTGGGATAGGCATAGGCGCGGAGGGAATCTTCCTGGCCGACGTACATCCGCAGGGTGTCCTTCTCGATCTTGACGATTTGCTGCACTTTCTGCACTTGCGCTGAGGCGCTGTAGGGAAAGGCTCCTGCGATCGCAAAGAGGATCGCCATACAGAAATAAAAGGAGGTTTTTCTCACACTCATATATGGGGCTATTTATGGATTTGAATAATAGTGGATGATCCGAAAAGATAAAGGGGGATAAGGGGCATCCCAATCCCCTATCTGCCTGATTACAGGCTTAACACTGACGCACAAAAGTATCCCTTTCCCTAAGCCTCGGCCGGAAGAGCGCCTATATTTGCGAGGTTTTAACAATCGACTGACATGGATATTCTACCTGATTTTTCCGGCTCACAAAACGCCTCGGAGACGGACGCGGTGATCCTTGCGGCGGGTGATTTCCCTACGCATCCGATCCCGCTGGGGCTGCTGGCGAGGGCGGCCGAGGGGCACATCATCTGCTGCGACGGTGCGGCTGACCGACTGCTGCGCGAGGGCTTCACGCCGTTGGCTGTCGTGGGCGACGGCGACTCGATTTCACCCGAGGCACGCCGCCGTTTATCCGACCGCCTGCACATAGAATCGGAGCAGGACACGAACGACCTGAGTAAGGCCGTGCGCTACGCGGTCTCTCAGGGCCTGCGCCGCCTCACGATCCTCGGCGCCACGGGGCGCCGCGAGGATCATACGCTGGGCAACATCAGTCTGCTGGCCGACTATCAGGCGCGTGGGCTGGACGTGGAGATGTGGACCGACTACGGCATCTTTACTCCTGCCACAGGCTGCCAGACGTTCGCCTCGCGGGCTGGCCAACAGGTCTCCGTCTTCTGTCTGGACGACGCGCCGCTTACCCTCCGCGATGTGCGCTGGCCGCTTGAAGGGCGACGCATCACTCGATGGTGGCAGGCTACGCTCAACGAGGCCCTCACGGACACGTTCCGCATCGAGACCCGAGGACGCATCATCGTCTTCCGTACCTACGCAGATTGAGCCTTTCCCCCGCACGTCATCATTTCACCGCTCTATCATTCATAATCAACCCCGATTTATCCACACTTTTATCTCAGTTACACTATGAACCTGAAACTTCGCTTGATCATCATGAACTTCTTGCAGTTCGCTGTGTGGGGCACGTACCTCACCTCTATGTCGCGCTACCTCGGGCCTGCGGGCATGGGCGAACACATCGGACTTTTCTATTCCGTGCAAGGTCTCGTCTCCATCTTCATGCCCACGCTGTTCGGCATCCTGGCCGACCGCTACGTGCCGGCTCAACGCATGCTTGCCCTCTGCCACTTAGCCTCCGGCCTCTTCATGGCCGCTGCGGGTGCCTATGGGCTCTCGGCCGGACCGTCCGTCGCCTTCGGAACCTTCTTTGCGCTCTACACGCTGGGCGTAGCTTTCTACATGCCCACGCTGGCGCTCTCCTACTCCGTGGCCTACAGCCTGCTTGAACAGGGTGGCTACGACACGGTACGCGACTTTCCGCCTATCCGCGTCTTTGGTACGGTGGGCTTTATCTGCTCCATGTGGGCGGTCGATCTGACGGGCTTCCAAACCTCCGCCATGCAGTTTGTCATCTGCGGTGCGCTGGGCACTCTGCTGGCTCACTATGCCTTCTTCACGCTGCCCAATATACCCGTCAGCCGAAGCATGGAACGCAAATCGTTCGTCGAGGCCCTTGGGCTGAATGCCTTCCGACTCTTCCGCAAGCGTCAGATGGCCGTCTTCTTCATCTTCTCGATGATGTTAGGCGTCTCGTTGCAGATCACGAACGGCTTTGCCAACCCCTTCATCGCCTCTTTCGAGTCGGTGGCCGAATATGCCGACACCTTCGGCGTGCAGCACGCCAACATCCTCATCTCTCTCTCGCAGGTTTCCGAGACGCTCTGCATCCTGCTCATCCCCTTCTTCCTAAGGCGTTACGGCATTAAGACGGTTATGCTGATCGCTATGGTGGCGTGGATCCTGCGGTTCGGCTTCTTCGGCGCTGGCAATCCTGGCGGGGGCGTCTGGCTGCTCGTCCTGTCGATGATCGTTTACGGCGTCGCTTTTGACTTCTTCAATATCTCTGGCTCGCTCTTCGTCGATCGGGAGACGGATCCTTCGATTCGCTCCAGTGCGCAGGCTCTCTTCTTCCTGATGACCAGCGGCGTCGGCGCCACGGTGGGCACGCTCGGTGCACAGGTCGTGGTGAACGCCTTCTGCCAATGGACGGACGTGGAGACAGCGGGCGGCGTGAAGAGCCTTCTCGTGGGCGACTGGCCGACGGTGTGGTACCTCTTTGCGGGGTATTCGCTCCTCGTGACCGTCTTCTTCGCCATCCTCTTCCCTTATAAACATCGGCGCGAGGGCTGATCGGATGCACAAATTGCAGAAAGCCTCCGGATACATGGTGTCGTCCATGCGTCCGGAGGCTTTTTGTTATCCTCTTAACTCGTCTGCTGGTGGGCTTAGAAGTTTCTTCCACGGTACTCCCACCTGCTGTCAGCCCTCTGGAAGAAACTTCCACGGTGTTCGCACCTGCTTTTACCCCTCTGGAAGAAACTTCCACGGTATCCCCACCTGCTTTTACCCCTCTGGCAGAAACTTCCACGGGGCTCCCACCCGCTGTTGGCCCTCTGGCAGAAACTTCCACGGGGTTCGCACCCGCTGTTACCTCTCTGGCAGAAACTTCCACGGTGCTCTCACCTGCTGTTGGCCCTCTGGCAGAAACTTCCACGGTGTTCGCGCCTGCTGTCGGCCCTCTGGAAGAAACTTCCACGGGGTTTGCATCTGCTGTTACCCCTCTGGAAGAAACTTCCCAGCGTGTCAAACGCTCAGAGCATAGCTCGCGCCTGCTCCGCCTTATGTTCCATCTCGCTGAGGAGGGGGGCGAGGAAGGGGTCGGTGGCGATCTCTCCGCGCACCTGCTGGAAATCGGCCTGCCGATCGCTCTCGGGGCAGTCGGCGCCGTAGCTGATTTGCGACACGCCGAAGTACTCCAAGGCGGCCTCCTTAGAGAGGCGATGGCGGACGGTGTCGAGCGTCGAGACGTAGCGCTTCAGATGCTCGCGGCGCTTGTCTGCGTCGGAGAGGTCGTAACGGTCCGTGACGTAGCGCCCGAGGTATTCCTCATATCGCGCATGTGCCTGACGAAACGCGGCGTCGGCCCCGAAGAGGTCGTCGCGGACGATCTCCTCAAGCGTTTCACGGGGCATAACCAGCCCCGCCAGGTCGATCCACGGGCCGCGGCCCGGCCCCTCGGAGTCGTCGATGGCGCCACCGCGGATGAGGTAATCGCCTACGAAGATGTCGAGCGCCTCGCGATAGTAGGTGATGCCCTTCTGCAACGAGTGGCGATGGATGGAGCAGTTGCCGAAGGTGTAATACTTGGCCTCGGGCTTTTCCTCTTTCAGCCGCGTGAGGAGGTTGACGGCCGCCAGGATGCGGTCGATGAGGTAGGGATTGAGGAAGTCGTAACGGATCAGGTCGCGCGGACTGTCGGCGGTGCGGTGGTCGCGTTTGGGCCACTTCATGGCGTCGCGGAGGGTGCCCGTGCGGAAGAGGTTGACGGCCGGGATGAGCATCGACTGCCCGCCCTCGTCCATGAGGTAGGAGAAAGGAAGCGCGTGCGTGTCCGGGTGGTTGCGGTGCTCGCCGGTGATCATCGAATAGGCGCCGAAGTGGGCCGGGGCTTGCACGTAGGAGTTGCTGCCGAATTTCGTTCCGCGCTCGGCCACAGATTGATGGACGGCGCCGAGCTTGTAGGCATGGTTGCTCATGTTTGACCCGCTGCCGATGTTGGCGAACGAGAGGCTGCAGGCGATCGAGAGACTCGATTTGTGGTGCGAAACGGTGTGCGGGGCAGCGAAGACCGAGACGGCCTCGCCCTTGGCGAACATCCCGTTGGCAAACAGTAGGCAGTCGATGGCCGTGAAGCCCTGCTCTACTAAGCAGGCCTCGCCCACGAAGCAGCGTTCGATGAACGCGCCGTCCACGACGCGTGCACCGGGAGCCAGAATGAAGTCGCGAGCCATGACGCCGACGCCTACCTCTGTCGGTGCCTCGGGCTGGCTCAGTATGGTACCGTTCTGCAACAACGTGGCGCCGCAGACCGTGGCCCTGTCGCCGATGCGCACATCTACGATGCGTCCGCACCCCTCCACCGTAGCCCCCTCGCCCACATATCCGCGTGGCGCAGCGGCGATGGTGGCGGCATAGGCGTCGATGCGGTCGAACGTGCGGCGGAGTGTCTCCGTGCGGTGTCGATGGAAGACCATGAGGTGGGCCGTCTGCGCCGTAAGGCCGTCGAAGAGGGGGACAGCACGGCCACCGTTCTCATTGACCGCAGCCACGCGCACGCCGTTGCCGGCCGTCGTGCCCGCGCGGTAGGTCATCGTGCCGATATCAATGAGTCGGGCGCCACGGCCTATCTCATAGCCGGCCAGGGCGGAGCGTACGCCGTCAATGCGTACGCCGTCGCCCACCATGCAGTCGCAGATCGTCGCGTCCCGGAGGTCGACAGCGCTACCCAGGCTGATCTGCCCCGAGAAGCGTACGTGTCGCAACCGTGTGGGGTCGAACCCCACATCGGCTACCTCCACGCGCTGCCAATCCTCGGCCTCGCAGCCACTGGCCACGAGCGCGTCGATCTCGCATTGCGTCAGTTTTCTGTACGGCATGAGCCGGCGGCTTTACTTCTTCTTTCCGCCCAGCATGCCAGCCAGGTCGTCCATGATGTTGCCGTCCTTGTTCTTGTCGATCATGCCGGTGATCTTGTCGACAACACCTTGGCCCTTGCTGCCCAGGTTGCTCACGACGCCGCTAACCAGTCCACTGAGGCCCTCGCCGCTGCCGGCATGTTTAGACACTACGTCGAGGATCATCGGCAGTGCCGCTTGGAGCGCGCCCGAGGCCTGCGACTCGTTCAATCCCGTCTTCTCTACAATCGTTTTGATGATCGACTGCGTGGTCGATCCGCTGAATAAATCATTCAAGTTCATTGTCGTATAGGTTTTTATGAGTGAATAAAAAAATGTCGGCCAAAAGTACGGGTGACTTTCTGAATGCGTCGTCGGTAGCGCGATTGTTAACCATTCTCCATGACATTTAGACAGGCCTGGAGCGCTTCCGCCTGACCTATAGACATAGGTGAGGCGAGAGAGAAACTTAACGGCGGAGAAAGTGAGGTGCGACCTAAATCGTGTCGCTTCTTGGGCGTAGCTTTGGGTGCATAAACAGTAAGAAGAGAATAGGTATGGGAACTCAAAGCAACTGGGTTGAAGCTGCCGCGCGAGTGGCGAGGCGGCTACATGATGGGCAGAAGGATAAGGCTGAGATGGACTATTTCGAGGGGCATCTACGTTTTGTGGCCTCATTAGGGCGTACCTGGCAAGAGCAGGTGGTCGGCTATCTGCACGATGCAAGCGAGGATACTCCGCACACCGTGGAGCAAGTCTTGAAATTGTTGGAAGAAGAAGCTCAAACAGCGATGGAGCCAAACGATAGGGCAGAGATCGCGCAAGCACTGAAGCTGCTCAATCATCATACGGCCAGTGACCGCCAGACCTATATCCATCACATCGGCGAGCATGCACTGGCGCGCGCCGTCAAGCTGAATGACTTAACGCACAATATGGATATTCGGCGTCTGCCATCCCCCACGGAGAAGGATGATCAACGTTTAGCTCGGTATCGGCAGGAGTACGAATACTTGCTCAGCGATAAACCGACCCCTCCACTTCGCATGGCTTAGCGTTCTTCTAAGACAAGCCATTTATAGCCAAGCGGAAATACCGCTGCGGATCATTTTTGTTCGATGATAGGCACAAAAAAAGAGACCGCCGTAAGCCCAAGATTTTACGACGATCTCATTCATGCATGAATTGCCGACCCCATAATGGAGTCCCTAATTAGAAGCCCGAAAAAAGCGGAGAAAGAGGCTTATGAACCTTCTCCGTAACGTCCTATGCCATAACTGTATACACAGCCTTATTTTTTTTCTGTAGCCGAATTGTAGCCAGAAGAGAGTATTTTGAGAGCACTCATAGATACTGCTTCGACAACACTCGCCTGTGTTGTTTCGGGTTCAAAAGTACTCCGAAAACGAACGATCACCAAATCCCTTGATTCTACAATAGATACAGACACCCTTGGCTACATTTTCAGTGCACGGTGCAAGCCCCTATATATATAAGGGGACTTGCACCGTGCACTGATTGTCCCTGAAGGTAGTGTGGCACCACAAGAACATGAACTAAAAATGGCGGATGGTATTCTAATACCAACATTGGCAATTAGATATTCTAATGATAGACCTCTCTCGTCAGAACTTTGCGGCCGTTATGATTGTATTATATGCATGGACACCAACAAGAGAATTATAACAGAAAAAGAACGGTGCGTATACATCGTAGGAGAATCCCTTGAAATGATGTGCGCCCAGTGTGATAATCTCAAAGAAAGAGCAGATCTTGCAGATATGGAGTATTCCAATTTTCTAAAAGCCTGCAAAATGAAAAGACACATGACACATGACACTTATCGCCGATGTGTCAGTGCTTTCGACAAGGATGTAGTCATTTTCCATTCCCCAAAGGGGGTGATTGACTATTTGAAGATTGGGTATAAAAAGAACAGGGTCTATACGACAATTGCAAAAGAGGATATTATCCCCTTATTGTATGCTCTTCAAATGGAACAAGTCGAGAAAATGATGCTAAATAGCTATTGGTTTTCTCGATATTTAGAGGATCAACCAGAAGCTCTCGGAAAGATCCTTAAGCATTCAAAGAATCCGCAACTTCTTCACTTCATGGCGAGCAATGATGAATACTGAGATTTATTTCGACGAATACTTGCTGGCAGAGTTGCACTCACTGAAGGAAAGCATGAACCGGATTGCCGACTTCATACTTGAGATGAAACGAGATTACTCGGTGTTGGACGAGAAGATCGAGTTGAACTCTACTGATGTCATGCGTCTGCTTGGCATCTCGCGTGCATCGCTGGCCCGTTGGCGTAATGCCCGTGCAATACCCTTTCGGTATGTATCGAGCAATCATGTGGTCTATCCGTTCAAAGGGTTGTATATCGCCGTCAAGACAGGACGAGCTTCCTTCAAAGGCTTCCGACGTGTCGAGGCCCTGCAACGACTCAATGCCTACAAAGACGGCATCCTGAAAGGCTACATGGGCGACTCGAAAATCCCATTTGAGGAACTATGAACGTCAAAGAAGAAATCCTACAACGCACCAACAGGGGGTTGGACATTTTCTACTTCTATATGCCCATCAACTTTGTCCCTAAGCGCAACTTCCGGAACCCTCTATATGAGGATAAACGGGCTTCATGTAACATCTATCTCGACACCAAGTCGGACTGTTATCGCATGAAAGACTTCGGGAATGACCTCTACTCCGGCGATTGCTTTTGGTTCGCTGCGACCATGCAGGGACTCGATGCGCACACGGAGTTTATGCAGGTCTTAGAAACCATCATCCGAGATCTACAACTGAGTATTTCACTTCCCGGAAAAGCACGTAGTGCTACGCCTGTAAGAAAAGCTCCTAATTCCGGATCGGTTGCTTTGCTCCAACCGTCAGAACACGAGAATACACCCTGGAATAAAGGGCAATTTAGCATTGTCGAACAACCGTACAGGATGGAAGAATTGGCCTTTTGGGGACGTTACGGTATCGACACAAAGACCTTGCAACGCTTCCGGGTGAAGTCGCTTTCCCGTTTTGGATCCGTCTCGAATCAGGGAAAGTCCTACACCCTCCGTTCCACAGTGAGAGAGCCGATGTTCTGCTACGCAATGGGAGCGTTTGTCAAGGTGTATCGCCCATTCAGCACCATACGCTTCCTGTATGCAGGAAACAAAACGGATGATTACGTCTTCGGCTTTGAGCAGCTCCCCAACAAAGGTGACATGCTGTTCATCACCGGCGGCGAGAAGGATGTGATGTCGCTGGCCGCACACGGCTTTCACGCCATCTGTTTCAACAGCGAGACGGCACAAATACCGGAGAATATCGTAGAAAGTCTTCGTCTCCGCTTCCGTCACATCATCCTACTTTACGATACGGATGAAACGGGCAAACGAGAATCGGAGCGACAGGCAGAACAGCTTGCAGGGTATCATGTGCTCAATCTGACGCTTCCCCTTCAAGGTAGCAAAGGCGAAAAAGACATCTCCGACTACTTCCAATTAGGGCATGGAGAAAAGGATTTGAGGGCGCTGTTGTCCGAGATGTTTTCCAATCTGTACGTGCAAACCATGATGATGCTGCGCTCGTGCGAGATCGATTATGACAATCCGCCCGATGCGTCCAAGTCGGTAGTGGCCGTAAACGGCGTGCCGCTCGGGACGCAGGATAACCTGTTCTGCATCACGGGTGGCGAGGGAACGGGGAAGAGCAACTACATCACCGCCATCTTGGCCGGCACCTTGGGCGAAACCATGTTGCCCGCCGAACGAACGCTGGGCTTGGAGGTCACGTCCAATCCTAAGCGGCTGGCCGTCCTGCATTACGACACGGAGCAGTCCGAGGCACAGCTCCATAAGAACTTGGGCAAGACGTTGCGGCGTGCCTCGCTCGTGGCCGTGCCGGACTTCTATCACTCGCTCTATTTGGCCTCCCTCTCTCGCAAAGACCGTCTGAAACTGATTCGTGAAAGCATGGATCTGTTTCATCACCGACACGGCGGTATCCATCTTGTGGTCATCGACGGTATCGCCGACCTGATCCGATCCGCCAACGACGAAACGGAAAGCATTGCCATTGTGGACGAACTCTATCGGCTGGCCGGCATCTATAATACGTGCATCATCTGCGTGCTCCACTTCGTGCCCAACGGGATCAAGCTGCGTGGGCATATCGGTTCGGAGCTGCAACGCAAAGCCGCCGGTATTCTGTCCATCGAAAAAGACGACGATCCGGAATACTCGGTCGTGAAGGCGTTGAAGGTGCGCGACGGCAGTCCGCTCGATGTCCCAATCATGCTTTTCGGATGGGATAAGCAGCAAGACATGCACGTTTACCGCGGCGAGAAATCGAAGGAGGACAAGGAGCGACGAAAGGCTGACGAATTGATCGCCGTGGTCAAAGAAATCTTCTTGCATACCGCCAAAC